>ENA-OWPD01000086-OWPD01000086.1-human-gut-metagenome-genome-assembly--contig:-NODE-86-length-118420-cov-8.309813_pt1 | contig 118420 bp, 107 predicted proteins | sample MGYA00248262_ERZ651842 | MGnify/ENA primary metagenome ERZ651842 (study PRJEB26924, sample SAMEA4378253) | human gut metagenome | biome: human gut; feature: human-associated habitat; material: faeces... | reverse complement strand
TGAAGGAATTAGAAAAAATGGTACAGGAAGAAACATTTGAAATTGAAGTACAGTATTGTGATCCTGATGATTGTCTGCATGATTGCATACACTCAGGGGTCAATAACTGTGATGCAATTATTACCGGTTGGAGATAAAGGAGAGTCATTATGAAGGAATTAGAAAAAATGGTACAGGAAGAAACATTTGAAATTGAAGTACAGTATTGTGATCCTGATGATTGTCTGCATGATTGCATACACTCAGGGGTCAATAACTGTGATGCAATTATTACCGGTTGGAGATAAAGGAGAGTCATTATGAAGGAATTAGAAAAAATGGTACAGGAAGAAACATTTGAAATTGAAGTACAGTACTGTGATCCTGATGACTGTTTACACGATTGTATGGAGAGTGGATACAATAACTGTACAGCAGTAGTAACTAGCTGGTGGTAAAACTTGCAAATACAGACAAAGGCAGTTTAGAAAAAGGCACTAGGTAAGAATTTTCTGTTATCTAGTGCCTTTTTAATACAAAGGGAGAGAAACTATGTATCCATTTCTAGTTGAAAATATGGCAGATGAGGAAGCCCATATACAAAATTTAAACATTGAGGTAAATTCCAAAGAAGTTTGCTATTTTATGTGTGGGGAAAATTTTGGACGGATACTTTTTGAAATCTTTTGCGGATATAAAAAACCAAAAACAGGAGAGATATTTGTATGTAATAAAGACTGGCTTGATTTGGACGAAAATAGTCGTTCTCTTTTAAACAGGCGCTTGTTTGGAATAGCGGCAGAAGAGTTTCCGCTGATTGAATTTATGACGGTTGAAGAAAACATTTCTATGCCAAGTCTGTTAGATGGAGATAAATCCAATATAGAGGAATTGGTTAAGGCTTTTGACATAGGCCACTTATTACAAAAATATCCTTCGGATCTTAATCATAGAGAAAAAATGAGATGTATCTGTGCGCGTGCCTTTTCTGGAGGCAGAAAGGTTGTTGTGATATTCGATTTATTCAAAAGAATGCAAGAGCAGAGTAAGGCAGATCTTGCAATACTTACTTATCATGCAGCAAAAAGTTTGGGGATAGCTGCTCTTTACATAAGTGAAGATTTAGACGAAAATTATGGCGCCTATGATCTTATATACAAATACCGACCTGAGAAAAAGGAATTTTCTATTATTGATTATCGCGCATGAATGGAACTGTAGAAATGGAATGTGATAGAGAATGTAGACTGCTGTTAAATGATTTGAATGGTATTCTTTCTGAACAATGTTTGGAACAAAGAGTTAGGTGCAGGTATTTGAATAATCCGGTGCAGGAGTTGGCAGAGTGTATCAATCAACTACTGGATATTTGTGAGAGGGCAGTAACAAGGACACTGGATATAGAAAATGATTATCGTACTATGCGGGCGGAACTGCAGAGCAATATCCGAAATCCGCTAAGCTGCATAAAAACAAGTTGTTTTCTGATCAATTCACTTGCAGAAAAGGAAAATATCCAGTCTGAAAAGCTCCGAGAGTATCTTCAAATTATGGAAAAGGCAGCGGAGGATATAGAGAGTGCATTAAAATAACTGATAATTGAAGAAGTGCTGGGCGGGGAGTTTTCGTCCAGTATTTCTTTCTGGAATGAGAAAAGTTGAATTTACAAATCAAGAGGAGGCATACACATGAAGTATGTTTTTCCAGAATATAAAGAGAATGTAGTGTTGGGCAACGGGAAATTACAGTTAAATCCAATGTCCTATCAGGTTATCTACGAAGGAAAGGAGATAGACCTGACACCCAGGGAATTTGAAGTTTTATATCTACTGGCTTTAAAGCCAAACTGGGTAATGCCAAAGACAAATATTTATCATTCTGTATGGGGTATTCATTATCATGATGATCAGATACCATACAGAACAGTAGAATATGTGATATGGAAGATAAGAAAAAAGATGGGACATGATATTATCGAAACGTTGGTCAATGTGGGGTATCGGTTGAAAAAGTTATAGTTTTTGGGAGATATAATTGAGATGAAATAGTATGTTATTATTAATGGAGGATTTATTACATGAACAGAAATAAGAAAAGTGCAAAACAGTATCACCAATCTGTAATTACTGCTTTAGAGAAAAAAGTAAATGACATGAAAGATTCCGCTTATTCAGGATTGTATAGTGAAATAGCATTTATCATTGGAATAGCAGTTATCATGATAGATACCTTTTTTCCACCAGAGGAAACGAAAGTTAATTGTGTATGGAAAATAATACTGATAGCTGTATCTATAGTCTGTATGCTTTATTTCGCCAAAAAAGTGAAAACAGTGAATGAAGTGGAAGAAGAGAAAAAGTTTTGGCCGAACTTTTTTATTCAATGGGCAACAAGTTTAGGATATATAAACATGCCTGTAGCTGTGATAGCTATTTTGGTAACCTTTGATAAGGGCAAAGCATGGACATTATTTATGATGGGGGTTGCTGTAATTCTGACAGGTTTAACTTTAATAGAAGCACTTGTAAAAACTTCTAAAATTTTAAAAAAAGAAAATGTTGGTAAGCGGAAATAAGATTGATTAAAAAAATTGAGGTAAAAGGTAGACGGTGTATTTGATATTATTTACATCTTTTTGTTGAAATTTGATAATCATTTTTGGTGATGAATATTACATCATTATTATTCCAATCTGCTGGAAAATACAGATAAAAGGATTATGGATATTTATCTTGAATTCGGATTTGAAAGCCAATGGACGTTTAACCAGGCGTTTCAGCAGAAGTATGGGAGGACACCTAGCAAATATCGAAAAATATGGTGGGATAATTGAATATTATGAGAGTTGCAGAGAATATATAGGGAAATATTATTTGCGGTTTGAAAGAATTTGGAGCGGATATGCGATTTAGCGCATATCCGCTTTTGACATTGTAGAAAAGATTTTTGTTTTGAACGGTTACGTTGGTAGACAGTAATATTTTTATATGGAAGATGTGAAAAAACAAAACTATTAATATTCTAACAAAAATTACATAGACAGTCGATTTTATTACATGAATAAAATTTCAAGAAATAAAAGGTGTATTATCTAAAATGTAAGGAACAGAAGAAAATAATTCAACCATTTCAATTTAGAATTAGTATCTGTACTGTACAAAATTGATTTATGAAAGGAGAAATAATTATGAGTGAAATGAGAAATCCTATTACAAGAGAAGAAAACTTTAGCAATCCAGCTGGTAACGTTATGATGGAGCTGCAGGAAGCAGATTTAAACAAATTTGTAGCAGGAGCTGGTGAAACCAGAAATTCCGGCGGAGTTTTATGTACAAGTACAGCAGAATGCTATTTTGGTACTTTGCTGAAACCTTGCTGCCCTAAGAAATAAACACAGGTGTTGATAAAGAGGGTAAGCGTTAATTGAAGTTTGTGCAGTACAGATACGAATTGTGAGTTGAAATGGAAAGCAGAATGGGGTGTTTAAGAACATGAATACTGAGAGAGCATCATATTTTACAGAAAGAAGTTATACAACATCAGAAGCAGAAAATAAAAAAGATATATTTGAATATTGGAAAAAGATTTTAGGAGAAGATACATTAAGAGTTGCTGAGAAATGTTATGGTATTGATTTAGTAAAAGTTTTAAATTCTGAAAATTATGTATGTGAAAACAATCACGTGATGTCAGAAATGGAAAAGGTAAAAATAGAATTATTTGAAAAACCAATCAATTATAACTATTCCGGATTCAAAGGAGAAAAATTGGCATTTGATAATTTTTTTATACCTTTAATCAATTACGGAATAGACATATTAAAAAATGGAACAAGTCTTTTTTTGACGGATTCTATTATAGATACATACGCAAATACCTTATTAGAGAGATTAGGGAAGATCAGTCTTGGAATATTAATGTTTGAAATGTATCTTTGTAAGAAGACGGGAAAACTGAATGGAAGAAATTCAGAGGAAGAATACGATTATTATAATAATAATTTTTTAAGTAAGAAATCGTATAAACAGGAGCTTTTCAATATATATCCATGTTTACTACGTTCAGTTACAGAAACCGTAGAAAACTTATCTTCTTATTATGTACTTTTATTAGAAAGACTTAATAAAGATAAAAATGAAATTGCGAATAAATTTTGTGGAGGTTTAGAATTTAAAAATGTAGTTGAAATAAGTTCTAATATCTCGGATTCTCATAAAAAAGGGAATGGGGTAAGTATTCTTAAGTTGGATAATGGCACTAAAATTGTGTATAAACCACGTTCATTAAAAATTGAAAAAGTGTATTTCGATTTTCTGGGAAAGATAAATGCTGGTTGTAAATATGAGATGTATGAACCAAAAATATTAGATTGTCAGGAGTATGGTTGGGAGGAATTTGTATATTATAAAAGTTGTAAAACAGAGGATGAAATCAGACGGTATTTTTATAGATTTGGAATATTGATTTTCGGTAGTTATATTCTTAATACAAATGATTTACATGAAGAAAATGTGATTGCCGCAGGAGAATATCCAATTATTATAGATGCAGAAACTATACTAGATAACCGTAGAAGAGGGAGAACAAATTCTGCAAAGGAGGAAATAAATTATATCCTTCATGAGTCAGTATTATACTCAGGTTTATTGCCACACTATAGGTTTTCAAATTTGGGCCAAGGCGTAGATATGAGTGCAATTAAAGGTAGTGAGGGAAAGGAATATCCTATAGTTATTCCTAAAATAGCGGATTTATGTACTTCAAATATGAGATTTGTATATGAACATCCTACAACTGGAGTAAATCAAAATCTTGTTAAATTAGATGGAGAAAATGTATCAGCATTTCATTATCTAAAAGAAATAAATGCAGGATTTGAAGATGCGTATAAATATGTTTTGGAGAACAAAGAAAAGTTTCTTGAATATGCCGATATGTTTGGTAATTTAAATATTCGCCATTTAGTTCAGGATACCCAAAGATATTCTATGTTATTACACACATCTTTTCATCCGGATTTTATGCAAGATGGAAGAGATAGACAAATGTTTTTGTGTAGTTTATTTAAACAGTATGAAGCTACACAAGGAGATAAAGGTGTTGTGAAATGTGAGATAAAAGACATGTTAAACATGGACATTCCATATTTTTATCTCAATACATCAGGTAAATCTCTTTTCGGATCAGAAGGTGAGAAAATCGAAGACTATTTTGAATATACCAGTTTGGAACACTTAAAGAAAAAGATAGTATTGTTAGATGAAGATGATTTAAAAAGGCAATTAATGTTCATGAATATTATTCTGACAGAGATAAACGAATTTCAGGTTGAGGATAAAAAGATAGAGCTTCAACAAATGAAAATGATTCCGCACAGAGAAAAAAATAAGGCTCATCTGTTAAAAGCTGTTCAGAAATTGGCTGATTCTCTTATAAAAACTGCTGTTTTTAATAAAGATAGAACAGAAGTTAATTGGATTGGTGTTACTCTAATAGGAAATGAAGATGACTGCTCATGGGATATAAGACCACTTGGTACCTATTTATATGAAGGAATGTCTGGGCTAGCAATTTTCTTTAACGCATTGTATACTGTTGATCCCCAAAAGGAGTACCTTATTATATGCAATGCGATTGAAAAGGAATTATTTACATACACAGATGAGATGTGTGAACGAAATGAGGGAATAGAAAATGAAAGCAGTGGCGCCTTTGGTGGAGAAGCGTCTATAATGTACACTTATGAGGTACTGTATAAAATTACAAATAAAGAAAAATATTTGGATTATGCAAAAAAGCACTATAAAATATTAAAGAAAGCGATTACCAGAGATAACAGTTTTGATCTTGTCTATGGTAATGCAGGCGCAGTTATTACATTGATCAATATGTATCAGCTAACCGGAAATAAAGAGTATATCGCTTCGGCAGAAATAGCAGGAGATATAATAGTAAATGCTCAGGAAAAGGAAGGCTCTATTAAAGGCGGATGGAATGGAGATGGAAGAACTTCGCCGTTAGCGGGATTTTCACATGGAGCATCTGGAATAGTTTTAGCACTGGCAAAACTATGGCAGGTGACTCAGAAAGAGGAGTATTTATTATCACTGCTCGATGGCATTAAATTTGAAAATTCTTTATTTGTGAAAGAAAAAGGAAATTGGAAAGACGAAAGGGTATATGCAGGAGAAAAAGCATCTGATGGAGGAAGTTTTACCGTTGCTTGGTGTCATGGCGCTGCAGGCATATTGCTTAGCCGATCTAAAGTAAATGTCATATTGAATGGGCGGTATTCGGATTTGATAGAAAATGATATAAAAGTAGCAGTGAATACAATATTAAAAGAGGGAATTTTAGGAAACAATTGTCTATGTCATGGTAATTTAGGTAATACAGAAATTTTATTTGAATATTTAAAAGACCATTCAGATAAAAAGATAGAAAAATATTATGTAGATATTCGTGATATTATTGCTGAGAATGTATGTAATGGTGTATTTGATTGCGATAATGCGTATCTATATGGATATAAATTGCAAGGATTTATGACAGGACTATGTGGCATGGGATATTCTTTGCTGCGAGATATAAAAAAAGATTTACCTTGTGTAATTGCTCTGGAAGTCTAAAATGATAGTATTGGAAATAATAGAATTTATTATTTCCAATACTAATTTATTATACTAGGGAGGTGTATTTATGCACAAAAAAAGTGTGCCATTGATTCGCCAGATGGGGACAACAGACTGTGGTATAGCAGCATTGACAATGATCTTCCAATATTATAAATATAAGATAGATATTAGTGAATTAAAAGCTACAACAAGTATTGGAAGAAATGGTATGTCTTTAGCAAAAATGAAAGAAATTACGGAAGAACATAATTTTTCATTCAAGGCGTATGGAAACTACGAAACCGAAGAAAATTTGATAAAATGTTTACCGATTATCATGTGTTCAAAAGAAAATCATTATGTTGTAGTTGCGGAGAAAAAATATGGGAAATATATACTTTTAGATCCTTTAAAAGGAAAAGAAAAGGTTGATTATTCATCTATTAAAAAGAATTTTTTAGATGTACTTGTATGTGTTCGACCAACAGAAAAGAATTATAAACGTGAGAAACGTGAGTCTTTTCTTATACCTATAAATAAAAGCAAATTATTTCTGGCAAGTATTCTAACGTTGGTTACACAGGGAATTATATTGATTCCACCGCTCATTATAAAAAAAATAGTCAATGAAATAACGTATGATACATTAGGCTTCAATTTTGTAAAATATGCGTTACTGATATTATCAGTGGCATTAAGTTATTTACTTGCAAATTTAGCTAAAAAAAGGGTAATACTTATTTTACAGAATAATATATACAAAGATACTATATTTTTAATGCTGAATAAAATATTTGATATTGATTTAAGTTATTTTGAAAGCCATTCATCAGGAGATATTGAAAATCGCTTTAATAGTGTCAGTGATATATACGAATTTATATCAACAGCTCTAATTTCAACAGTGATAGATGTGGTTACTGCTGTTTTTTGCGGAATAATGATGATAACACAGTCAATACCATTGTTTGCAGTTATAATAGTAATGACTGTTATACAGATAACAATAGTAATGATTTTAAATCAAAAAGCTAGAATAAAGGTTAAAAATTATATTGCAGATCAGAGTGCATTACAGGCACGAATGGTAGAAACTTTGACTAATATCCAGCAAATAAGGTGCATGAGAATAGAGAATATGCTGAGTGATAGTCTGAAACAGGATTATAAGCATTTAATTAAGAGATTACGTGAGCGTGTACAAATAAGTGATATTATGGAGTCGGTGGTGGGGGCTTTTTCAATAGCTTCTTCATTGATACTTTACGTTATAGGAGGATACTTGGTTTGTGATAATAGGTTGGAATTAGGAACGTTAATAGCCTTTGTCACACTTGCCGGATATTTTACAGGTCCATTTCAAACTCTATCTTTGGTGGTACCTCAAATTAATGTTTTAAAGGAAACAATGATTCGTTTAAAAGAGTTAATGAATTATAAATCTAACCGTAAAAATGGTACTCAGCATATTAATTCATTTGAGTCTATGGAAATGCAGCAAGTAACATTTTCTTACTATGGAAGCACGAAGCCAGATGTAGAGAATGTTAGTATGATGCTAAAAAAGGGGGAGAAGATAGCATTTGTAGGAAGTTCAGGAAGTGGAAAGACTACAATTACAAAATTATTATTGAACGTCTTTTCTCATTATCAAGGACAAATTTTAGTAAACGGGGAAGATATAAAACAAATATGCAAAGAGGATATAGATCGGATATTTGCCATAGTTACTCAGGTTCCAATGGCAATGAATGGAACAATTAGAGAAAACGTGGATATTACAAATACGTTGACAGATGAGGAAATATATCATTATTTAGATTTAGTAGAACTGAAAGATGATATAGAAAAATTCCCATTGGGACTTAATACATTTGTGGGAGAAAATGGACAGAACATTTCAGGAGGACAAAAACAGCGTATTGCTATAGCAAGAGCATTGGCACTGAAACCGGAAGTTATTATTTTTGATGAAGCCACAAGCAACTTAGATCCTCTTACAGAACGAAGAATATGTAATAATTTGAAACAACTACATATTACCCAGATTGTAGTTACACATAGACTGAATGCCATACAAGATGCTGATACAATATACGTAGTTGAAAAAGGAAAAATAATTGAATCCGGAACACATGTGGAACTACTTCAGTTAAAGGGCGCATATTATGATAGTGTAAATAATTAAGAACAGGTGAAAGTCAGATAATGGCTTTCACCTGTTCTTTTAAGAGATCTTTTCTTCATACGGATCAATATGTTCAATAGGTATCTCTAATATGACCTTTAAGCCATGAGGAAGTATATTTTCATATTTGATATTTCCGTTATGGGCGGTTAATATTTGGTAAACCAATTTTAGACCAAATCCATGAACAGACTCCCCATTTGAATTGTACATATTATTAGGAAAAATACCACTATTCATTTTTTCTATTTGTGTAGAAGTCATACCGCCACCATTATCAATGACGGAAATAATACAGGTATCATTTTCTTTTAAAATTTCAACTGTTATTTCACAACCATGAGGATTATGATTAATACAATTTTGAATTAGATTGCTTAGCATTCTTGAAAAAAGTTCCGTATCTCCTTTGATCAATACTGGAATCGTATCAGATGATGAATGAAAGTCAAAAGAATATTTGTTGTCTATTGGTCCATTCATAAAGCCAATGATTACTTGGCGGGCAATTTCCACAGGAGAAAAACTGGTTTTTATTAAAGGCTGCATAGAGTATTCTAGTCTTGAAGTTAAATTTAAATCTGCGATTAGGCTACGGAGTTTTTCGCTTTGTTTACGAATTATACTTGCTTGTAGTTGTACAGGTTGCGAAGCATCTTCATTTTTTTCGATTTCAGAAGCATATCCCAAAATAATAGAAAGAGGTGTCCGGACATCATGCGAAACACCATTAATCCATTCGGCACGCGCCTGTTCTTTTTGTAGAAGATGTTTTCCAGCCTTATTTAGTTCAGCATTTATACTTGAAAGTTCACCTGTTTCTGAAAGGGTAATGGGTTTTCCCTGAGCAATAGAGTCAATACCGTCAATGATTGGCACTATAGATTTTTCTATTTTATGTGTATTACGCCAGAATAATATAAATATCAGTAATATATTAAAACAAATCATTAAAAAGATACCGACTATTAGGCTGTGAATATAATTAATATCTATTGAAAAATTGTATTTTGTTATACTATTAGGTTCGCACCCGATAACCAATAAGCCGGCAGAATGTTCTTGGATAAAAACAGGATATTCTTGTAAGTACCACCGACTAAACTTGGCTATTTGTAAATTTGAATAGGTTCTTGGCAATTCTTCGGGTAAAAATTTTTCCCAAATGACATTTCCTTGTTCGTTTAAAATCATCGCCCAGGCACTTTTATTTTTTAGAATATTTTCTATATAATCAGTAGAAGAAATTGTTCCATCTACATTGAGCGTGATATTTTTGCTAATGGTTTGGACGGGTATATCTGGATCAGTAGAATTATTCCATGCCATGAGTAAAGTCCCACATATTAAAATAATATTTAGTACAAAAAATAAAATCAATATAATAAGGGTGGAAAGAAGATATTTTTTAAAAAAACGCTTGGCAAGCTTCATTATTTTACTCCTTTCACTAGCAATTTATATCCTAGCCCCTTAACTGTTAGCAGTGAAACAGGAGAAGAAGGATTTTTTTCGATTTTTTCTCGAAGATGCCGAATGTGTGTCATGAGGGTAGTTTCATACCCTTGCCACATTTCACCACAAGCAGTTTGGCAAAGAGTTCCTATTGTTACAATGTGATTGGCATTATCTACAAGTTTTAATAATATATTGTATTCTTTAGCAGTCAAAGGAATAATTTTATTTTCACGATGTATTTCTGCCTTATCAATATCTATAAAAGAATTTTCTAATTCTATAATTCGTTTCTCTGTAGGATAACTTCTTTTTAAAATAGCTTGAACACGTAACAATAGTTCTTTAGGCAAAAATGGTTTGATTAAATAATCATCTGCTCCCAATTCAAAACCAGAAAAACGATCTTCGGCTGCATCTTTGGCGGTCAGCATAAGAACCGGAAGTTTACTGAGGGCTCTGATTTCTTGCAATACCTCAAATCCGTCCATACCAGGTAACATAACATCAAGAATAACCATGTCAGGTAGAGTTTCTCTTATTATTTGTAAAGCCATTTCTCCAGATGTTGCGGTCATTATTTTTGTATAGCCTGCTCTTTCAAATATTGTTTTAATAAGGGTGAGTAGTTCTTGTTCATCATCAACGATAAGTATAAATTTATCATACATATATTTTTATCTCCTAAAATTTTATAGTTTAAATTATTATACATCTTGTGGAAAAAGAAGTATAGAGAAAGAGGAAAATCTCAAGGTTACCTCAAGGTTACTTCAAGGAAATCTCAATGTAGTTGGTATATAATTACAGTATAAAAAAAGGAGGTATAAAAAAATGAGTGAATATATTATTCAAACCAATAATTTAACAAAACAGTATGGAGAGCAAAAGAGTGTTTCTGCAATGAACTTGCATGTGAAAAAAGGAAGAATTTATGGACTGTTGGGACGTAATGGAGCAGGAAAAACGACTACAATGAAAATGCTGTTAGGATTAACAAAACCGACATCGGGAAACATAAAAATATTTGGGAAAAGTATGGAAACCAATAGTAAAGATATTTTACCGCATATAGGTAGTTTAATAGAATCACCAGGATTTTATCCTAATTTGACTGGGACTGAAAATCTTCGTATTTTTGCGGAGCTTAGAGGATTAAATAAAAGTAAGTGTGTAAGAGATGCTTTGGAAGTTGTCGGTTTGCCCTATCGTGATAAAAAGTTATTTGCGGAATATTCACTTGGGATGAAACAACGACTGGCCATTGCATTGGCAGTTATGCACAATCCCAATTTGCTGATATTAGATGAGCCTATTAATGGTTTGGATCCTATAGGTATTGCAGAGGTACGTTCGTTTATTAGAGAGTTATGTGATGTTCAGGGAAAAACTATTTTGATTTCTAGTCACATATTATCAGAGATAGAATTACTGGCAGATGATATAGGGATTATTGATAAGGGAATTTTACTTGAAGAAGAAAGTATGAAAGAATTGGCGAAAAAAAATAGTCGCTATGTCAATTTTATGGTATCGGATAGCCAGCGCGCAGCGGAAATTTTAAGAAAAGAATTTGAATGTGATGATTTTCAAATATGTGATAAAAATAGACTTCAATTATATAATACAACAATCCCTAGATCAGAAATTACTTATGTTTTTGTAAAGCAAGGATTGGAAATTACAGAAGTTCATTTATGCGAAGAAACATTGGAAGATTATTTTAAAAGGGTGACCGGAGGTGAAGGAATTGCTTAAATTAGTTAAGGTTGAATTTCAAAAACTGAAAAGAAAAAAGTTTATTCTTTTAGTAACTTTAGCTGCATTTATGTTTCCGCTTCCATTGGCTTATTTAATGACAACACCAGCTATGATGGAGCAATATATTGATAAAGCGGACGCATTTGACGGACTATTTAATATGGTATTGGGGTATGGAATCCAATTTTTATTACCCTGTATTATCGGAGTAGTAGCTGCTATGTTGTTTTTTATTGAACGTGATAATGATACATTTAAAAATATTAAAACAATCCCACTATCCAGTACGCAAGTAGTTACAGCAAAAATTATAGTGCTATTTATTATAGGCGTTGTATTTTGCATAGCATCAACGGTAGCAACAGTTCTGGTTGGTATGTTTACGTTAGATGTATACGGTTTAGGATACAAAATATTTCTGGCGGTTGAAACAGGAATATTTATTACCGCAGGAACATTACCATTGATTGTTATAGTGGTATTTTTTAGTCGTACTTATGTTTTCTCTGTTTTATTATGTATTTTTTATAGCGTTTTAAATATGAGTGCAACAGCACTTTTCGATGCATTACCAAAGACAATATTATGGTTACTTCCTACGCCGCTTACAACATTTTGGAGTGCTGGAGATATGAAAAGACATGGAATTAATATGAACCTTGTACAAATGAATGGATTAATTCCTTCAACTTTTCAAGTAATATTAATTCTTGGGATTATGGCAGGAATTTCAATACTATTAATTGACTGTTTGTACAAGAAAAGGGGGGAATAAAATTGAGGACTATTGTAAAAACAGAATTATTGAAATTAAAACGTTATCATATTATATGGGCGGGGATAGCTCTTATGCTACTCTCTGTTCTATTGACACTTTTTACTTCTATGGCTAATGATGGATCTGTATGGGATTTTCGATACTTAATAGAGCAGGTAATCAAAAATAATATGTCAATGATTTTCCCAATGTGCATAGCTTTGATTGCTGGATATATTATATCGCGGGAAGAAAAAGACGATGTTTTGAAGAATATTATTACCATTCCAATTTCATTTAAAAAGTTGTTGGTAGGAAAACTTATTGTATGTGCAATGTTATCAATATTATTTGGGCTTATTTGTACGATATTTACGTTAATTGCAGAGTGTATAGTTGGTTTTCCTGGATTTACAGTAAATTTGGTAATCCAAGGGCTAGTACAAATAACATTGGAAAATTTACTTTTGTATCTAGCGGTATTACCAATTATTGTTATAACAAGCAGACTATCAGGCGGCTTTATGATAGGTGTCATTGTTGCTTTTGTGTATGGATATGGAGGTATGTTTGCAGCAGGAAATATGACATTGGCTAATATATATCCTATTACTGCAAGTCTGGGATTAATTGGGTATAGAAGTTATGATACATCCGTACAATGGAGTTTTCCATTGTGTTTATGTAGCTTGATAATTATTGTCGCTATTTCTGTAATTTTAGTCGCAACAATGAAAGAAAAGGAGAACAAAAAAACTCGTACAAAAACAAAAAAAGTCAAACCAAAGAAAGGGTGGTTATAAGTGAAAAAAAGTTGTTTCTTTATTCTAATGTTTTGCTTGTTATTGTCTGGGTGTTCAAAAGAGGAGGTGTTGGAAAAATATAATGCAGTAGTCGAAAAGGTGGGAGAAGTACAATTAACCAATGATATAAACCTGCAAGGGAAAAGAGATTATGGGGAAGATTATTATACGGGGACATATCAAGCAGAGTACAAAAAATTTTCTGATACAGAATATCTTTTTGGAGGAACAACAATAGAAAGAGCGGCAGGGAAGCAGGTTGAATTGTTTTGTAACCTAGAAATAACAAAAGGAGAAGCTGAAATATTCATTATTTCTGGTAGCAATGAACCTAAAACTTTAATAAAAACAACAGGTACTTATGAAAATACAATAACATTACCAGATGGCAGTAATTATATCGGGATTGTAGGTAATGATTTTTCAGGAACAGTAAAAATAGAAGTGAAATAAAGATAGAAAATGCTAAAAATGGGTAAATTTGGAAGATACAGGTTTGGTTGCATTTTACTGTGGTAAAAAGTATATGAAGAGTGGAATGGCGGTTGTTTAATACTGCCATTCTTTTTTTTGAAAATGCCTCTATGGGAATTATTACACAGGGAATCGAAAAAATTACATGTAGATGGGATAGTACATTAAATATGGTAAAATATAATCATAATATGAGATCGGAGGTATATTCTATGAAGAAACTATTTAAAGTATTCAGCCTAATGCTGGTGGTGATAATGGCTTTTCCATTCTCTGTTATGGCAAGCGAAAATGACCAGCAAAGAAGTGATTTGATTGGTGCAGAAGAAAGGGATTTTGAAAAATTGATTGCAGAAATCCAGAACATTAAGGCTACTCACCCAGATTATTCAGAAGAAATGCTCATGTCTTTTTTGGAAGCCAATCATCAAGATGTGGAAAGGGGGATTATAGATATTTGGAATGCGCTTACAGATTCAGAAAAGAAACTATGTATTCGTTATCCTTTTGATGCCCTAAAGGTAAATAAAGCAAAAAATATTGCTACTTCGCAGACAGAGGCAAAATTTGGGACAAATGGTTTAGGAAATAGAAGTGATGCTTTTCGTCATGGAATTTGGAATGCTGAAATGACTGTTTTAATAGGAAAAGAAAGAGCAGAGTTATTTGCAACTGCTCATGAAGACAAAGATGTTACAGGAACAGAATCAGACGGATATCCAAAAACAGCACATAGAGATATGGACTTACATAACAATGAAGTGGGAAGAGAAATAGGAGAAAAAAATAAAGAAGCTTCTGAAAGTGAAATGGCGGATATTATTTATCAGGAAATATATTCCGCAACAACATCATTTATATGGCTACATGAATAAGATTTGAGCAGTGCGATTGCACTGCTCGTCTTCGTATTTTGCATATTTTGCGTAATTGATTACTTCTATTATTTGTATCGCTATGAATGAAATAGGGTAGCATGATAGTACAACATGATTAAGAGGTAGGCAATTATGGAAAGTCGTATTAAACAATTACGTGAGAAAAGAGGGTTAATACAGGAAATCCTTGCAGTAGAATTAGGGATAACACAGCAAATGTTGAGTAAGTACGAAAGAGATGTTACGTTAATAAAAGTAGATATTCTGAAAAAGATTGCTGCTTACTTCAATGTAACAACAGATTATTTGCTGGGAGTTTCAGATGTAAAAAGAGATTTGAATGGGCAGATGAAAATGAACGAAGTACTAGACGAATATTACGATTTAGTGGAAGTGTATAAAGAGTTAGATCCATGTGATCAGGAGATGATTTGGTCAATTATACAAATAGTAAAAAAAACGAGTGAGAAGAAAAAATCAGCAAACATGCAGAAGAGAGTGGAGTGAATGTTAAATATAGCAATTTGTGATGATGATATTCAAATAACTGGAAAAATCGAAAGACTTCTCCAGGATATAGCTAAAAGAAATTTTGTTGATACTGAAATAGAAGTATTCTGGAATGGAAAGAGTTTAGCAGATGCTATCGCAGCAGGTGAGAGGTATGATGTTATTTATCTGGATATAGAAATGGATAAAGAAGATGGTATTTCGGCAGCTAGAAGAATTAGAACATACGATAAAAATGTGCGAATTATTTATGTTACGAGCCATGAAAGTTATATGAGGGAATCCTTTGAGGTAAGACCGTTTCAGTTTCTTGTAAAACCTGTAACAGATAAAATAATGGAAAAGTGCTTTAAGTCGGTATATGAAGACATTAATAGTGAAGATTTTTATTTTCGCTATAGTTATCAACGTATGAATCATAAAGTACCAATCAAGGATATTTTATATTTTGAAAGCAACAAACGAAAAATATTTATTGTAACGGAACAAGAAATCCTTGAACTGTACGGAAAACTTAATGAGATTGAAGAAACCCTTAAAACATGTAAAATTTCTTTTTTGCGAGTTCATCAGTCTTTTCTGGTGAATTATAAACATATATCCGGACAATCTTATGATTCTGTAGTAATGGATAATGGACAAAAAATTTCAATCAGTGAAGACCGGAGAAAGATAATTAGTGAACAATATTGTTCTATGGAGGATACGTTTTATGTGGACGAATAGGGTATTAATGTGTGGGATAGATATATTGCTTTGCCTTTGGGCAGTATATTTATTCTTTTTTTATTTCGATATATTTTTTGCTCGTAAGAGAAAAAGGTATTTGTCGGTGATCGGTATAACGCTGTTCGTGATTTGGCAATTTGGAATAACAACGATTATTAGTTTTCCTGCCTACATCAATATTGCTGTGACGATTATGTTTACGTTTTTGGCAGTTATGATGACTTATGAAGGTAGATGGTGGAACAAAGGTGTATTTGTAATTACCTTTAATGCGATTTGGATGTTGATGGAAACCCTGTGCAACTATATTTTGCTAACATACTGCCCTCAATATGCTGCAGTTCGCCAAGTAGGCTCTTTCGTTTCAAAAATATTTTTTAATGCAGTAATTCTTGCATTAAAGAAAGTGTTCACAGATGATGATATTAAGGAATTGCCGGTCAGATACAGTATTTTACTTGTGTTGATCCCAACAGGAAGCATTTATATCATGAACAATATATTTATGCTTGGATTTGCAAATAATAATGGACGTACTCGTATAAACTCTACATTTACTGTACTTATTTTACTTGGTATGAACATATTGATATTTTATGTCTATATGAAGTTGGCTGATGATTTGCGGTTAAGGAGAATGGCAGCAGTATATGAACAGCAACTGGAATTATGCGAACGTCATCAGCAAGAAAGAGAACTTTCAATGTTGCAGTTGCGGGATATAAAACACAATATGAAGAATAATCTTATTTCCATTCTTGCTTATGCAGAAAATAAAGAATATGAAAAAATGACAGGTTTTATTGAAGAAATTATGGGAGAGGGCGGTATGGTGATTGCCTCAATATCGAATAGTGGGAATATTGTGATTGATTCACTTATTGGATATTGGTATGTAACTGCCCAAAACAAAAGAATAATTTTTAAAACGGATATTTGTATTCCGATGATAATGCCTTTTAAAGGAGCTGATCTGAGTCTGATATTGGGAAATTTACTGGAAAATGCAGTGGAAGCAGCAGAGAAGGTTGAAGAAAATAGATATATAAATGTCAAAATGAAATTTGATAAAAATAATCTATTATTGTTCGTAGACAATAGTTATAAAGGGAAGCTGTTAAAAACAAGAGATAACCGCTTGAAATCTACAAAGTCAGATGCAGAAAATCATGGAGTAGGTTTAGCCTCTGTGTATCGGGCAGTAGCAAAATATCATGGATCAGTGGTAATAGAGGATTCAGAACCAGGAAAATTTAAAATTCGGATAGTCTTATATAGTAATGTGCAGGAATAATTACATGAACACTCGAAATAATTACATAAAAAATAATGAGAAAGGAAAGAATGGTAAAATGGAAAGATAAATTTGGTATGCGGTATGGGGACTGATATATGGATAGCGTGAAAATATTGCTGTTTAGTGATGATGAGAAACTGTATAACAGTACTGAAAGGATTATTGGGAAAAAACACCAATTAAAATGGTGTACTTATCAACAGTTGGAAAACAATAGATATCCAACGGCAGATGTTGTGATTTTCCATTTTACTAAAGAGATAATAGAGAGGGAAAGGGCATTTGCGGCTATTATAAAAATAAAAGGGAGTTTGGGGCATTTAACGCCTATTCTTGCTATTAGCGAAGGGGGATCAATACAGGATATTTTTTCTATACTGAAAGCAGGAGCTTACGATTATATAGAAACAATAGATAACACACGAAAATATAAGAAAAAGATAGAGAACCTGATTTTATGGAATTGGTATATAAAAAAACATACATCAGCAAAAAAGAGGCAATGTTGAGAAAGAACCGGAGAAACATTGCTTCTTTTTTGCTGCCTTTTTGGGAAAAATTACATCAATACTCGGTTTTTTTACAAGAGAACCGAATGGGAGATTTTTTGTAGTAATGTATTGGTAAACAAATGAAAGGAGATTTTAATTATGAAATCTAAAAATTTAAAAAATCAGCCAGCAAAAGTATTAGCAAATTTATCTCTGAAACTTGGTAAAATGTCAGCGGACAGTGCTTGCTGTTATATTTATCATCAGCCAAAGATGCCAGAAGCATTGAAAAAAATGAAGAAACTTTAATTTCATGGGAAGATTATCGGAAAAAATAACAAGATACGTTATTGATGCCGGTGCAGTTTCAGAGGAATTGTATGCAGTATATCAATATGGATTTCAGATTGGATTAGAGATGTTAATTTGCCTATTCGTCTGTATGAGTATAGCGATATACTTGCATACAATCCCAGAATTCCTTGTGTCTACAGGTGTTTTTATGTTTTTAAGAACCTATGCTGGTGGTGTACATCTGAATAGCTTTAAGGCTTGTTTTATATGCTCTGTTACTGTTCAAGTTATGATTTTGCAAATTAATAACAAATATCCATTAGAGCTGTTTGTGGCTTGGGGGATTATTTTGGTCAGTTCCATTTGTATATGGAAACTTTCTCCTGTAGAAAACATTAACCATGAGTTGAAAAAAGAAGAAAAGGAACATTGCCGAAAAGTAACAGGTAAAATACTAGGAGCTATTTTCATTGCTGCTGGCTGTTGTACAGCTTTAGGTATGAAAAAATATTTATCCTTGATTGCGTTGACAGCGTTGACCGTTTTTATATCACAATGTATCGGCATCATAAAGTATAAAGTTGAAAAAGAGAAAAATTAGCGGGAATGATAAAATATTATTGTTTCCGCGTTTTTTATTTAAAATGGTAAAACTGTACAGAAATATAGAAAAGACTGTTGTGGGAGGAAAAGATGCAGAATATTTTTTCGGAATACAAAGATACCATAATTGTTGTTGACCTCATGAATCATCAAACAACTGATTTACTTGCCTGTCTCTGAATTAACCTGTATACTGCCATCAGCATACAAAAGGAAAGCGTGTGAAGAAACAGTTAGTCATCCGTCAACGCATCGATATGCACTGTACAGGATGTAAGCAAGAGATATTTACAACCAAGGCATTGGATGAGATCCATAAGGCATCTGCAGGAATCCCACGGATGATCAACCGTGTCTGTGAAAAAGCTTTGATGTATGCGTTTCAAAATCAGAAACGATTGATCGATGATTATATGATCAAGTTCGTTGTGGAACACGAGATGCTTAGGATGGTAACTTCATAAAGCAGGTACCGCCTGGAAACAGGCGGTATTGCCTAACTGACTGGTGACAGAAAGTTAACCAAACGAGCGTCAACTGATGTGAGCAATCTTGTGACATCTCATGAAATCACTAACACATAATATTGAGAAAAGAAAGGGAAAACTTTAGCTTGCTTTTATACCTTTTAGCTTAAAAATCAATTTTAGAAGGATGCCGCGGCTGACAGTCAGCATAAAATTGCTTTGAAAGATAATGGACATGGGATAACAAGATAGAGAAAAAATTATAGAGGAAATTAAGATAGATGTTGACTTGTACAAAAAACATCTGGTAAGTAATAGAGCTTTATATAACGATATCAAGAATTCTTAATAGGATTATAATTAAATAGCACGAAAAGGCAGAAGTGTTTGTATATATAAAAGTTCTTATGAAAATCTTAATAGTTTTTAATGAAAATCATAATGAATAAATAAAGGAAATTTGTTATAATTCAAATTATGGAAAGAGGGTGATGATGGTATGTGCGAAAAAATATTAGTTATAGATGATGAGAAGGATATAGCAAATTTACTGGAAGTTTATTTGCAAAATGAAAATTACATTGTTTATAAATATTACTGTGCTAAAGATGCAATACCTTGTATTGAAAAGGGCGATATAGATCTTGCTATTCTTGATATTATGCTCCCGGATATAAATGGTTTTTCCTTATGTCAGCGTATTCGTGAAAAATATACTTACCCCATTATTATGCTAACTGCCAAAATTGAGGAAACAGATAAAATTACTGGACTTACATTAGGTGCCGATGATTATGTGACAAAGCCATTTCGTCCTTTGGAAGTGGTTGCCAGAGTAAAAGCCCAGCTACGACGCTACAAAAAATATTCATCCGTTACAAGTGAAGAAGGAATAAAGCCAGAACTTTCATACAATAAATTACGATTGAACGTGCAGACACATGAATGTCTATTGGATGGTGAGAATGTGTCGCTGACTCCGACCGAGTTTTCAATTCTTAATGTTTTGTTGGAAAATGCCGGGACGGTTGTAAGCATTGAATATTTATTTCATGCAGTATGGAAAGAGGAATATTATTCAAAAAATAGCAGCACTATCACAGTGCATATCCGACATTTGCGTGAAAAATTAAAAGATACTTCTGATACCCCGAAATATATCAAAACAATTTGGGGAGTAGGTTATAAAATCTGAAAGGAGAACCCATGAAAAGAAAGCGAAAATTTGGGGTGTCAGTTCTTTTTTTGATTTATCTGGCACTTTTGGTTTGGATAATATTATTTAAGCTGCAATTCAATATCAATGATTTAGACACTGTAAGAAAGATAAATATTATTCCATTTTATTACGATAAAGAGATTGGAGTAGATTTTCACATAAAAGAAGTTCTTGAAAATTTATTGATTTTTGTCCCAATGGGCATATATCTGCAAATGCTTTTGTTTAAGAGCAAATCCTATTTGAAATTATTGATAATTGCTGGAATAAGTCTATTGCTGGAAATTACACAGTATATACTTGCTATTGGTAGTTCTGATATTACCGACCTGATTACTAACACAGCAGGCGGTCTTTTGGGTATTGCTTTATATTCTATTGTGGCTCGATTGCTAAAAAGTCGAGAAAAAGCAGATAAATTATTTTTGGTTATTGCTGTAATTGTGAGCACCTTCATAATCGGTCTGTTGGCACTTCTTTTATTTTTAAATTGATTGGAGGCGTGCTTATGAAAAAAAAGCAACTTACTACGGAAAAGCGGCTTGGAGTACAATTATATTTAGTACTATTTTTATATACTGTAACTGGTATAGGACTGGAAATTTTGGCACAATTCATTTTTCCGAAATTCGATAGCAAAATTTTATCATGGCTATACTGGCGTATAGATATGATTTTTATTTTCTATCTAATCATTGGTTTTGTATGTATATTTAATTACTTCTGGAAAAAACCATGGGGATATTTGGATGAAGTTATTTCCGCAACACAGACAGTTTATGAGCAGAATGATCATCCTGTAGCATTGTCTGATCCCCTTAAAGAATTAGAGGAACAACTTAACCAGATTAAACGGTCTGTGTTGTTAAGCAAACAGGTAGCAAAAGAAGCTGAGGATAGGAAAAATGAAATTGTTATGTATCTGGCCCACGATATACGCACTCCCCTAACAACAGTGATTGGATATTTAAGTTTACTCCACGAAGCACCGGATATGCCTGAAAAACAGAAAGAAAAATATGTTCAAATTGCATTAAGTAAGGCTGAACGACTTGAAAAGCTTATCAATGAATTGTTTGAAATTACAAAATATAATGCACACACTGTCTCGTTAAAGAAAGAAAAGGTAGACTTACAGTGTTTGTTGGCACAGGTAGTTGATGAAATATATCCCTCTTTATCTGCAAAAGGCAATTCGGCTGCTTTTACGGTTGATGATGATTTAGTTGTATATGCTGATCCGGAAAAGCTGGCAAGGGTTTTTAGTAATCTTTTGAAAAATGCAGCGGCATACAGCTATCCTAATACAGAGATTATTATAACTGCAAAGCGTTGTGGTAATAGCGTTCAAATAAACTTTGAAAATCATGGACGGACTATTGAACCTGAACAAATTTCTGGCATATTTGAAAAATTCAATCGCTTGGATGAAGCCCGCCTTTCTGATACAGGCGGTGCAGGATTAGGACTGTCGATTGCAGAGGAAATTATACGATTACATGGTGGAACCATTACTGCGTTTAGCGAAAATGAGATGGTGTCTTTTGTGATTATGCTTCCCATTTCTGATTAGGCATTTAGAAGTAAAATCTTAGGAATTTCTTAGGAGATTTTGTTCCATATCTTTGAGATTAAACTGTTTTTGTTCGGTACAATAGTTACTGAACAAGGACAGTTTTTTGTTTAAGAGAAAGGAGTACACCTATGGAATTAAAGATTGAACACATCAGCAAACAGTTCAAAGATAAAACTGCAGTCGATGATGTCAGCCTTACATTAACAACTGGCGTATGGGGATTATTGGGGGCAAATGGGGCTGGAAAAACCACTCTCATGCGAATACTTGCAGACATTATGACACCTAGTAGTGGTCGTATATCTTTGGATGGGAAAGACATTCATAAAATGGGAGCAGATTATCGCAATATCTTTGGCTTTTTGCCACAAGATTTTGGCTATTCCCGCGATTTTACGGTCAAAGACTATCTGGAATATGTTGCTGCACTAAAGGATGTGCCGCTCAGAGAAACCACAAAGAAAATCAACTATCTGTTGGATATTCTTACCCTTTCTGATGTGAAGCGAAAAAAAATTGCACAACTATCTGGTGGTATGAAACGTCGTGTAGGAATTGCACAGGCCATGCTGAATGACCCTAAAATTCTTGTTATGGATGAGCCAACAGCAGGACTTGACCCTGGAGAAAGAGTACGGTTTAGAAACTTCATTTCGGAATTTTCCCATGACCGTATTGTGTTGATTTCTACGCATATTGTTTCTGATATTGAATATATTGCAACTCGTAATGCGATTATGAAAGCTGGAAAGATTATTGATGTGGGAACAACAAGCGATTTGGTAAAACAGATTGAGGGGAAAGTATGGAGCTGTGCGATTCCTGCTCATAAGATGATGGACTATGAAATGCGTCTGAGGATTATCAATCAGCGAGGCGAGGACAATAATCAAATATCTATTCGTTATCTTGCAGAGCACTCCGAAGTAGAGGGTTCCATTCTTGCGGAGCCGCGTTTGGAAGATTTGTATTTATGGTTGTTTCCACAAGAAGATGTCGAAAGGGAGGAAAAATAATATGCGTTTATTTTGTTTAGAAGTAAAGCGTGTCCTGAAATCACGACGCACACTTATCTTAATTGCTGTGGCTCTGGTTATGTCTGTTGTTATGGCATATCTGCCGATTGCTTTTGAGTCCATAAATCGTCCAAACCCAGATGGAACAAAAACAGAACTTGATGGTATGGAGGCAATCGAATTTAAGCGTGATTTATATTCTGCTATAAATGGCGAAGTTACTCCAGAAAAAGTGAGTGAGGCTTTGAGAATTTATCAAAGTTTGATAAACGAATATGGTCCTATGGAAAGTGACACATTTCCGCTTTCTGTCAGTATTAAACAGATTGTACCTATTCGTCCATTGCTTAAAGCGTTGCCAGAACTATATGCTGATCCGTTAACTGGAATAGGACCTGATCTTATGGATATTGATCCAGAAGATGTTGCACAAAATTATTATCAGAAATGTGAAACTCATCTGGCAGATGTTATGAGGAATGAGCAACGCAATCATCCGGCCGCACAACAACAAGCCTTAGAACAATATAAAAAAGTCGATATGCCATTTCAACTTTATGCAGGATATTCCAAAGACGCGTTTGACTATGTTGAGCTTTATATTATGATTTTGGCAATTTTATGTGTTTCCATTATCACGCCTATTTTTTCTGGTGAATATCAATCAGGCGCGGATAGTATTTTGCGTTGTGCAAAGCATGGTCGTACCAGATTAGCTATTACAAAGATATTGGCTTCCAGTATGATTGTGATGGTTGTGTATACTATGTGTATTACACTGCACTTAGCAATTTCAGATATCACATTTGGAACAAATTGTTTACAATCTTCTGTTCAAATGTTGTTTTCTATTATTAACTTGCCAAACTGGGACTTAGCACAGATGCAGATTGTTATTTCGTTAGTAGGGTTGATATCTGTTTTAGCTTGTGTTTACTGTACTTTTTTTTTATCAGCAAAATGCAAAGATACATTGACGGTATTGTTGATTGCTATTGGCATAGTCCTTATTCCGACTTTTGCTTACACAGCATTAGGGGTAAATTGGATTTCAGCTATTTTTCCATCTGCGGGACTTGGTATGCAAAATAATTTTCTGTATCAACTTATCAATTTTAATTACCTACATATTGGGGGAATGAGTTTTTGGACACCGTATACTATATTAATTTCCGCATTGATTGAGATTCCTGTTTTCTTATTTCTTACAGTTCGAACTTATTGTAGGCACCAGATGTAAATATAAGGAAAAAGGGCTATATTCATAAAGTATAGAGGATTTATTACATCAAGTATCGAAATTGTTACATCAAAATATATTTTGGGGGATTTATTGATATAATCGGTTCATAATAAAAAATCCAAATGAAAGGAGTGTTTAGAGTGAAAGAGCAGAAAAAAATATCTTTAGAATCGCTGGTATCTGAAATCGAAAAAAATGGAAGAATTGGGCGCTTGGGTAAAGTTTTTAAGACAGAAAAAAATTATTATTTTTATGATACAGGAACTGGAAAAGTTGCCAAATTAAATTCGAACGTTTACATTGTACTGAAAAGTTTATTGGAGGGAATGCCAGTCGAAGATATTAAAAATCTTCAATTAAGTAAAAGTGAGTTTGAGGATGCAATTTCAGAAATTAAGTCGGCAATGGAAAATGAACATATTTTACAAGCTCCACCATTAAAAACGCTGACAGGTGATGCAGTAACAGAGTTAGATGATATTCTTGAAAATAAGGTTGAGAATGTTACTCTTGAAGTTACTGAAAAATGTAATTTACGTTGCAAATATTGTATTTATCATCCTTCTCATCCAGAATACAGGGCGTTCGGACATGAAAACATGAAATGGGATGTTGCAAAAAAAGCTATTGATTTTTTAAAAGAGCATTCCCAAAATGCAGAAAATAGGCACATTGGATTTTATGGTGGAGAACCTTTACTAAATTTTGAACTTATTGAAAGAGCAGTTGAATATGCTAAAAAATTATTTGGCGAGGATATGTCCTTTGCAATCACTACAAATGCAACATTGGTAAATGATAAGATCGCAGAGTATTTTGCCAAAAATAATTTCAATATTATTATTAGCTTGGATGGTCCTCAGGAAATGCACGATGCAAATCGGCTTATGGTTAATGGGACAGGTAGCTTTGAAAAAACAGTTATGGGAGCAAAAAAACTATTTGAAGCATTCCATAAGGAAGGAAAGAGTTCTAAGATTGGATTTAATATGGTTGTATCGGGACCAGGTTATCTTGAACAGTATACAAAAATTCAGGAGTTTATCGAAAAAAGTGAATGGATTCCCAAAGACGTTATGATTTTGACTGCAACGGTAGATCATGGACCGTCAGAGAGTGATTACTTTTTACCGCAAGGAAAAGAAGATAGATGGTTTATGGAAGAGTTTTATGAACCTTTAATGAAATGGGAAGAAGTGTATAAATCAAATCCAGATAATACAGAAAAAACTTTGTTTACGGATGGTTATATGGATAAGGGAATGATGATTATACACAAACGCTTGTTGACAGAAACACCTATTCAACAGTATGGAATGAATGGATGCTGCGTGCCGGGACAAAGAAGGATTTATGTCACTACAAAAGGTGAATTTTTACATTGTGAAAAAGTAGGAAATATACCTTGTTTAGGCAATGTGAATGAGGGATTTGATAAAGAAAAAATTAAGAAACTTTATGTTGAAGACTTTATAGAAGAAGCAAAAGAGTATTGTAAAGAATGTTGGGCAGTTAATTTATGTACATTATGTTATGTTAATTGCTACGATGCTAATGGATTACATCTTTCATATCGACATAATTCATGTCGAAACGAAAGAAAGTATTTGGAAGACAATTTAAGACGATATCATGCATTAATGGAGGCAAATCCAAGCGAATTGGAACAATATAATGAAATGGAAATTCATTAACAAAGGTAAATACGTTTATATTTACATAGATGTATTTAAATTACAAAGAAAGGAGGAATCGTTATGAAGTTTGTAAATCCAATTGGAAGAACACCTGGATCAGGAGTGCAGCCGAGAGCATGCATGTGTACTGATGGATATGCAGGTTACAGAGGCAATGATGATGGTTGTGTTCATTGTGGCTGTGGCTGTGGTGGCGAAGGAGAGTATCGTACAGGTAACAGAGTAAATGCTGTTGCTACATTCCGTTCTAGTACTCTCTAAGAGGTAGTAAAAACGAAGGCGTAGTACTATATGTGCTACGCCTTCACTATATAGGAGAAAAATCATGCTAAAAAAAATAAAAAGGAATATTTTTTTGATTTATTATACGATAAGATTAATTTGTAAAATATGTAAAGCAAAATTTATTCTGGCATTTATTTTGTCTATAATAAATGGAATTCTTCCTGTTTCGTCCTTATTGGTAATGCAACAGTTGTTAAATGAAATACAAAACAAGACACAATCATATCAATATGTGGTGTATCTTTTGATTTTATATTTCGGGCTAATTATCTCGGAATCGCTTTTACAGAATTTAGCAAGCTATAATTTAAACAATTTAAACAATCATTTAGTTTATGGAATAAATTACATTCTTATGAAAAAATGTGGGGATTTATCATTGGAAATGTTAGAGAGAACAGAAACATATGATATGATAAATCGTTTAGAACAAGAAATTGGAAATAAACCATATCAGACCATGCAAGGGGTATTAGGCTTAGCATCTAATTTAGTTTCGTTATTTTCAGCCGCAATGATACTACTTTCATGGAATCCAATTCTTGTGATTATAATGATTGCTGTGTCAATATTAATGTTTATAGGACAAATTTATGTTGGTAATAAAGAATTTCTAATGAGATATGAGCGCAGTGGAAAAGAAAGAAAAGCGTGGTATTATACATATTTACTTACACATGATACAGCATTTAAAGAGGTAAAAGCATATGGATTAAAAAAATATTTGCTGGATAAATATTGTAGCTTAGTCAAAACTTTCATAAAACAAGCCAATGAAATTGAAAAAACCAGAGCTGTTTTAAATATGATTATTTCGTTTATACAAGATATAGTTTGTATAATTATAATGATTATTGCAATATATTTGGCTTACGTAGGGAAAAAAATGATAGGAACCACTATGTCATATTTAAATGCTGTGTCCATGATGCAAAATGCTACAAATAGCATTGCCTCTAATGTTTATTCTATTTATAACGCAAATTTATATATACAATTACTAAAAGATTTTTTAGAAATAAAAGAAGGGGAGAATGCGTTAGGTGGTACAAAAGTAGATAATATAAAGACAATTGAACTAAGAAACGTATCTTTCGATTATCCTCAATGTAAAATGGCACTATCTACCATTAATTTAAAAATTAAATCAAACGAACAGATTGCAATTGTAGGAAAAAATGGATCTGGGAAAAGCACTTTATTTAAAATTTTATGTGGGTTATATAAACCTACTAGTGGGAAGCTATTTGTTAATAATCTTGATTTGGAGAATATTGATGTAAAGAGTTACAGGAATTGTATATCTGTTCTTTTTCAAGATTTTTTAAAGTATGAAGGTACATTGGAAGAGAACGTTTATATAGGAGATATTAGTACAGAAGTCGATGAAAATAAAATTAAAAATTCATTGTGCAAAGCAAACGTTGATTTTTTAAAAACCGAAAGAGGATACGAACTAAAAAGAGGATTAGGAAATTGGTTTGATGAAGGAGGTCAATTATCAGGTGGTCAATGGCAGAAAATAGCGTTAGCAAGAACCTATTATAAAAATGCAGATTTATATTTGTTGGATGAGCCTAGTTCCGCATTAGATGTAACAGCAGAAACCAAAATTTTTAAGAGTTTTTTTGAGGTGAGTAAAAATAAGATAGCAATATATATAACCCATAGAGTAAAAATTGCACAGGATGCTAATAAAATAATTGTATTAGATGGGGGTAAAATAGTAGGTATAGGAACACATGCAGAGTTATTGAAAAATTGTAGTGTATATCAAGATTTATATAATCAAGAGAACCTAAAAAATAAAGGGTAATGCATGATGCCTACTCTCCTTTTGGAAATAGAGAGAAATGCTGCTGTTCTAACATTTCCCAACAATTATTTATAGGATGAATATTCGGTGGATATGCACAACTTTAAAATTAGGCGCTTGCATAAAACGGAACATATCTAATCTGAAAAGTAAGAAGCATATTCATATTATTGTGAACTTCTGTGAAAATTAACGCTCGATTGAAACAACTGAGTGTTTTCAATGTTTCCATCGGATTTAAAGTAAAATTCTGAGAGTTAATTAACTCTACGAGGAATTTATAAAATTCACTGTAAACGGCTGAAATAAACTATTTTTAGAAAATGAGAGTTAATTTTTCAGGAAGTTCACAATTATAGAAAAGATGGCAGAGATAGAAATTATGTAAAAAGTAAAAATAACTAAAAAAGTGCCGGATGTTGGATATTTCGTTCGGTATTTCTTTCTGGAATGGGAACAGTTAGAAATTTATAAATCAAGAGGAGGCATACAGATGAAGTATGTTTTTCCAGAATATAAAGAGAATGTAGTTTTGGGCGATGGAAAACTGCAGTTAAATCCAATGTCCTATCAGGTTATTTACGAAGGAAAGGAAATAGATTTAACGCCCAGGGAATTTGAAGTTCTGTATCTTTTAGCCCAAAGGCCAAATTGGGTTATTCCAAAGAAGAATATCTATTGTTCGGTCTGGGAGAGTAATTATTATGATGATCAGATTCCGTACAAAACAGTGGAACACGTAGTATGGAAGATACGAAAAAAGATGGGGCATGATATTATAGAAACATTGATCAATGTAGGGTATAGACTAAAAAAGATGTAAAGGCAGGATAGTGTGAGTAAAAGTTTTTATATTCTGATTGAATTTTTGGGAGATACGCCATATAATATTGGCAACTATAAGAAAGCGCGTACATACGTCATTTGACTAAATATCACGTTGTAACTAGAAATTGAGATAAACTCTTACAGAGCTTTTGTGGACTATCCAAAGAAAAAGGAGGCTGACTATGAACGTATATGAAGAAATAGATCAGGAAACAATGATGTTGCTTTTAGATTCCTTGTGTAAACGGACAGTGGAGGGAAAACAGATATGGGAAAATATGGAGTATAATCCTATTTCCTTTTTACAGAAAGATATTTATGAAAAAGAAGGTACCTGTATATCACAAATGTTTGAAGCAACGACAGTGTTCAATAACATTGAATATAAATTAGAGCTTTCAGAGTCAATCGAACTTCCGTCTGGCAAGGGAGATATTTTTGGAACAATTTCTTATGAAACAGAAGACGGAAAAGAGAATACGTATGATTTCTCTTTGTCTTTTGATGTAGAGAAATATGATGATGCGAATGCGGAAGAATTGCAGGGGATTTTTGGGAGCTCAATCATTGTACAGTTTACAGATGCAATAGTGGGAATATTTGAAAATTCAGATGCGGTAGCTGAGGGATTTGCTTATGCAAGATACTATCATCAAACAGGAATTGATTCGGAATGGGAAACCAATCCTCTTGTGAAACTTGGTGAGAAACTGATGCAAGAGCACGCAATGCTGGATTTTCATAAAATAGTATTGGATACAGCTTCTAGGGAGCGTTTATTGAAACGGTAAGTAACGGGTTATAATAAGATACAACCAATCAATTTTTTGTGGAAACTATTGATATTTCTTAGGGTATCGCATATAATATAATTAAGCCAAAAGGTTTCGTGTAGCGGCACGTAAAAGCTGTACTGTGCCCGGGCAGGGTAATTACTGGGACTATTTGATACTCGGAAGGGTATTACGCCCACACCAGGGAGATACGGTGAGTCCGCGCCGGGGACTCAATGATACCGGCGACATTTTAGACATTCGGAAGGATGTCGCGGCTGACAGCCAGCATAAAACCGCTTTTTAAGATTATGGGCACTGGATAACAAAAAAGTTGTCCAGTGCTGTTTTTTTATACTATAGTGATGATTGGGAAAAGATAGATGGGAAAACAACAGGATAGAGAGAAAATTGTACAGGAGATTAAAGTAGCTGCTGATCTGTATAGGAAGCATTTAGTAGGTAAAAGATTTCTATATGTATTTGAAGGCAGATATATTGAGGTGCTTTATAAAGCTGCCAATTTTAGGCACTTGACAGGTGTGGCCACGAACCTTTCAGCAAAAAAGTTTTATAGTTATGCAGCAAAAAAAATGCTTCAGGCTTCGCAGATATTTTTTACACCGCAGCACCCTTTTTCATTGTGTAAGCGTAAGATTAAGCATATCGGACAGATTGCAATGCTGGCTGGCTCAGAAGGATTTATGCTGGAAGAGATTGTCACAGACACGAGAACTTATAAGTTTGGCACAACAGATCTTAATTTTACTCTATGCTTAAATAAAGAGTATGATGATAAGGGGCAGCAAAAGGGCGATTGCTTTGTAGTAGAATCGCTGCGAGATGAAGATTGCTTTTCTAAAAGTAGAACAGCATATACAGTAACTCATATTTTTTCAGCGCCGAATGATGCGAAAAAATATACAAATTTACTGTTTTTAGATGAAAATGCAACGGTAGACGGTCTTCCAGATGAAATTAAAAACATGCTGGATCAAACTTTACTACATAAATAAAAATGGAGAGTACAGGTCTTGGCGTATAGAAAATACTGCAGGATCTTCTTACGAAAGAATTTTTTAAGATATGAGAGAAAAGAGGTGCTTTCTATATGGCTACATCAAGTATCCTTACAGAGCTTGTGATTGAAGACCCCAAAAAGGCAGAAGCATTTATTAATGCACTGGAACTGTCCAGTCAAGATCCAGTATGCAGCCCGTCTGCCCCGTTCATTCCCATATTAGATAGTGTGGAAGAGATACGGAGGTTCCTGGAAAGAAAAAAAAAGTAAGCCTATGTATTGGCAAATATCTTAGATGAATAGAAGCTATTGGAGAGGAGTCGATATGTGACGTTCTCTCCTTTTTTATGCCTAATTGAAGAGATAATGCAGTGCTTTTTCGTAAATGGTGCAAAAATCGTTTTCAACTCGTTCAGATATAATAAATCTCTAAAACCAAAAAAGGAAAGAAATGGTAATGAAACTGGGAAATCTTGCCTCCATAGTCCATTACCAGGGAAAGGATTTGTAATTATAATAGAGCCTGTAATCAACGAGGAGATAAAAGAATGCAGAATGAACTTTATATTGTAGCAGATGCCATAAAAGCCTTGCGGGAATCCAGGGGACTGACTCAGGAGCAGCTTGCAGAGAAAGCAGATATTTCCGTATCACATCTGGCGAAGATTGAAACACATGCCAGACTTATGGGAATGAAAACTTATATCCGGCTGTTGGAAGCTATGGATATTCCCATAAAAGAACACTTTATACACATGGGTACAGCGAAAAAAGATATGATGTTGAAGGAAAAAATCTGGTATCTGGTACAGGATTGTGATGAAAGAGAAACTAGCCTTTTGATCTATTCCATAGAGGGAATTAAGAAAGGGCTAAAGAAATATCAGCAAGACAGCAGGAAGTGAGAATACAGATAGGGAGGAAAAGGGAAATGTTATCAAGAGAAAAGGTGGAAGCAGTATTATTTAAAATGGGAATGCCTGCCAATGTAAAAGGATTTGGCTATATTGTAGACAGTGTTTTGCTTCTGGAAGAAGACAGCAAGATTAAAACGACATATCTGTATTTTAAGGTGGCCCAGCAACATGGCACGACAGGGCAGCGGGTAGAACGGGCAATCCGCCATGCGTTTGATATTGTCCGAAGCTGCAGAGGTGATTATGATGTGGTGAACCATTATATCGGTTTTATCAACTGTGCCAATTCCCCTTCCTTATCCATGCTCACAATGAAGATACGGGAGGAAGCACTGGAAGTACCGGAACCAAAACCGGAAAAGAAAGAAGAGAACGTGATTACGGGAATTACCGAAGACCGGCTTTTGGAGTTGATGCGGCAGGCATGTACGGAATTTTGGGCAGATATGATTATCCGGTTAAAAAAATAAAGAGAAATGCAGACCGAAAACAGTCTGCCAAAACACATCAGGGTTATGGTGTCTTTTGGCAGGCTGATGTTTTCAGCCGGGAAGAACCTTGAAAACTGAATATCAGTATGGTGATATTTTTTTAAAACAAACGTGTCATTTCTGACGCTAATCTATAGAAATATCTTAAAGGACACAAAACATTTCGGCACATTCTATTTTGTATGATGCAGGGTCATGAGCTGTGCGAAGATACACTTGTCCGCAGTGGCAGCAGGTAAGGCAGAAAAGAAGCGGATCAAACAAGGAATCGTAGAAGATGAAGGGAAAGTGTGAGCAGCGCCCGGACATAGGCTGTGGGTGGCAGGCAGTCTGAAAGCCGAATGATAATGATACCTTTGCATAAAACACTGCAACCAGGGTAGCGTCTGGGACATGCTGCAGCGGGAAAGGGTGCTGCAGGGTGTCAGGCGGCCAGCCGGGCCGGTCCTACATGCTCCCGTTCACACCGGGGTGAGAAAATAAAAAACATGCTGGCAGGGAAAGCCCTGCCAGTATGGTGTGTAAAATGGGTTCATTTTAGGGCTATGGGGAAACGCCGGTTTCTTTATAGCCCTGGAATGAAAACAGGAGCCAAAGAAAGAGGAGGCAGAGCAATGAATAGAGAGATGTTACAAAAACTGTTTTCAGAAGATAAAGAGATCTTTCAGGGAGGAATGTTATTCCCTGCATGGATCTGCAAAGGAAAAAAAGAGATAGAAAATAGGAACAGTCCCCAGCGGGCGGCAGTGTATCTGGATATTCCCATTCCATGTGCCGGGCTTTTGTATTATGAAAAAGAAAAAAGCCTGCATTACTGTGAACAGCAGACATACCATGTGGTTACTTTACTGGAAGGTGTAGGGTGTGGTAATTCCATAGAAAAAGAAAACTGGCAGAGGCTGGCAGTGCTTGCAGGAAAAGGCATGATTGATGTGATTGTGGTATCCGGGCTTAGCAGGTTATCCTATTGTCCGGAAGAAATTTTACAGACTATGGAACTGCTCCAGTCTTTTCAGGTGCAGATAGACTGTATCGGTTATGGGATTTTAGATTATGCCAGACTGAAACAGTATTTAATGCACACCTGGGAGAAACAGGAACAATTTGAGCAGGACTTAGATGCGTATCTGTGCAGTTGCTGTACCAGGGAAGGGATATAATGCTCTCGCGGGAAGAACTGCTGAAGATGCGGGAAATGACGTTTGAGGACATTGACCCGAAAGAGATACAAGATGTAGAGAAACTGAAGATTGATGTAAAAAAGAGCAAACCGGAGAAGGTCCGGGAAATCCTGGAGTCCGGAAAGAACCCTTATTTTCTGAAATATAAGGGGATCACCATAAAGATTGGGTTTGCTTCTACCAACCGTACCATAGAGGAAGCCATGCAAAGCCTTGTGCAGATGAAATGGTAAAGCCACGACAGGGATAGGGAAGAAAGCGGATTGTTGGCAGATTACAGGGTGGACAAACCTTCTGGACTATGGTAGGATGATGGCAAGGACCCAGTAGCCTCTATCATTTAGGGAATCGGCTGACGAATCTAAATGATAGGAGCGAATACAATGAAAAATCAAATACTTAAAAAAATCTATCGTGCGGTTGTTTACCTGCGCCTTTCTGACGAAGATGGTGATAACAGGGAAAGCGACAGCATATCAAACCAGAGGATACTAATCCATAGCTTTTTAAAGAGCCACCCTGAAATTCAGGTGGTAAAAGAATGTGTAGATGATGGATATACCGGCACAAACTTTAACCGCCCCGGTTTTCAGGAAATGCTGCGTATGCTGGAAGAGGGGGAAGCAGACTGTATTATTGTCAAAGACCTTTCCCGTTATGGAAGGGACTTTTCCGGTGTTTTACAGTATGTGGAACGTATCCTGCCGAAAATGGGTGTGCGCCTGATCCTTGTCAATGACAATTATGACAGCCTCACGCCAAATCGTGATTTCCTTACCCTGAGATTTAAAAGTTTAATCAATGACCTTTATCCTGCGGATACTTCCAAAAGTGTGCGTTCTCATTTGTATGTCAAAATGACAGCCGGGCAGTGTGTAGCGCCTTTTGCTTTTTATGGTTATCTGAAATCCGAAGAGGATAAACATAAGCTAGTTATGGACGAAGTGGCAGCTTCGGTTGTACGGGATATTTACCACATGAAAATGCAGGGCTGCAGCCTAACGGATATATCCGAAGAATTAAACCGGCGTGGGATCTTGACGCCCCTTCGGTATAAGCAGGTATATTTAAAACAGAAATTAAAGACAGGGTTCCGTCTGACGGAAAAACCGATCTGGATGCCAACTATGGTGCGCCGTATCCTTCTTGATGAACGCTACACCGGAGTGTTGATACAGGGAAAAACCACAACGCCAAACCATAAAGTAAAGGTTGTGATCCACAAAGAGGAAGCTGAGTGGATACGGTATGAAAATGCCTTTGAGCCGGTTATCAACAGACACCAATATGAAGTGGTAGGTAACCTGATGAAAATGGATACCATGAGGGGTGCAAAGGGGCTGGCGCTTCTTTCAGGCCTGGTAAAATGTGGGGACTGTAAAGAAAGCATGGTACTGAAAAGCCCAGATAAAGTCCACCACTATTATGTATGTTCGACGTCCCTTTATGAAAAGCAGTGCAGTTCCCATAGTATCAGTGAGAAAAAACTGGTAGGGGCTGTGACAGAAGCAATCCTGCATTATATTTCTGTTCTGGTGGAGTTGAAGGAGATACTGGCGTATGTAAAAACTGCCTCAATCCCAAGACAGCGGCTTTTGGAAGAAGACAAAAAACTGGAGATGCTGGAAAAGGAGAGCCAGAGAATTTTAAACATTAAAGTAAAACTGTATGACAGTTTTGCAGAAGAAATCCTGGACCGGACAGAATTTGAAACCTTCAAAGCAAAGTATGACCAGTCTTTAGAGGAAATCCGGCAGGCAATGGAGTGCCAGCAAAGGGAAATCCGAAACTTGCAGGAAACCCTTGAAAAACAGCAGGAGTGGCTGGAATATTTTCTGGAATACCGGGACCGGACGGAAGTGGACCGCTTAATGCTGGTAAATCTGGTCAAACGGATTGAGGTATATGAGCAGAAGCGCATTATCATTCATTTTTGGTTTGAAGATGAATTTGAAAAGGTATTGGGACTGCTGGAAACAGTAAACAGGACAAAGCCGGATCAGCGTGTGGAAGCCTTCCTGAAAGGAAAGGGGGCGGAAGCAAGTGCCTAAGGTAAGCAAAAGAGGACAGAAAAGACAAAACAGTAAGCCGGAAGTTAAGTATCTGAGAACCTATATTTATGTAAGGCTTTCCGAAAAGGACGGAGGGCATGGCAGAAGAGATTCCATTTATATCCAAAAACAGATCTGTGAAGACTACGCAAAGAAACACCCGGAAATGCTGGTGGTAAAAGTCTATGCGGATAATGGTGTGACAGGTACAACGTTCCAAAGGGACGCATTTGAAGAGTTGATGGAAGATGTGGCAAATAAAAAGGTTGACTGCATCATTGTAAAGGATTTTGCCCGGTTTGGAAGGGACGCCTTAGATGCTGTAGATTTGATTGATGTGATTTTCCCAACCTTAAATATCCGGTTTATTTCCGTTATGGACGAATATGACAGCGCAAACCCAGCTTGTGTAGAAAACAGGACCACCAATATTTTGAAACACTTTATGAATGATTATTATGCCAGGGAAGTTTCAGAGAAACTGGTACAGGCGCACCGGCTGTCCAGGGAACGGGGAGAGTTTTGGGGTTCCAGACCTCCTTATGGATACCAAAGAGCAGAGGAAAACAGTAAGAAGCTGGTGCCGGAACCAGAGGAAGCAGAAATAATCCGGCAGATTTTTTACTGGTATGTGTTTGAAGAAATGTCAAGCTATGATATAGCAAGGGAACTGAATGGTAAAAAGGTATTAGGACCGGAGGACAGCTACCAGAAAAGGAAACAGGGAAAGGAGCCGGAAAAAAGGCGGTTATGGAGATCAGACGGTATCAGGAAGATTTTACAGAACCCCGTTTATATAGGTGCTGCTGTTTATGGGAAAACAAAACAGATGCTTGCGCAGAATATTCCCCTTCAGATGATACCAAAAGAGCAGTGGGAAGTGTGTGAAAATGCCTGGGAAGCAGTTGTGGAACGGGCGATTTATGAGAAAGCACAGGAAATTGCAAAGGAACGCTGGAAAGATACGTTGGATAACTGGGCTGCAAACCCAAAAGAAAAACAGGGGGCAGATGGCCCTTTTAAGGGAAGGATTTTCTGCGGGCATTGCGGAAGACGTCTTGGAAGAAGCAGGAGCGGAGGTAATGAGAAACACAAATATATGGTTTATAAATGCCCTTCCTTTTCCCTTACAGATCATACGGAATGTTTCCGGACGGTGAATGAAATCTACATCAATCAGGCAGTCAAGGCAGCACTCCGCTACCAGATCCAGCTTGCTGTAGAAAGTAAGAAAACCTATGGTGCAGAGTTTTATCAAAAGCTGGAGCAGGAGGTAGCAGAAAAAATAAAAAATGCCAGACAGAAGTATGAGAAATATGGAAGAAAACTGGAAACCTTGTTTGAGCATTATGCTACCGGGCTGTTGGACTGCAAGGAATATCAGGAGATTAAATCAATCTATCAGGAAGAACAGCAAGCAGCCAGGCAGAATATGAAGCAGATACAGCTTCGTGGACAGCACCTGTTAGATCAGGTGAAGGCAAGAATGGATTGGACAGAGGAACTTCTAAAGTACCAAAGATTTCAGAAGATAGAGAAAGGAATTGCGGACCGCTTCATTGAAAAGATTACGGTATATTCCAAAGACTATGTGGAAATCGTGTTCTGGTTTGGGGATTTATTTGAAAAGGAGCTGGAAAAAGAACTAGACAATATGGAAGGAGGTCTTCCGTATGCAGTGTGATTTTGTTTTTGCTTATCTGCGTCTTTCCAGAGATGATAAAGAAAAAATGGAGGAAAGCAACAGCATTAAAAATCAAAGGCTTTTAATTCAGCACTTTGTAGAAAACCAGCCGGAGTTTGCAGGGGCAAAGTTTTTCTTCTTTGTAGATGACGGTTACAGCGGTACAACGTTTGACCGCCCGGAATTTAAGCGCATGATGGGGCTGATTACCAGGAGAAAACGGATCTGTATCATTGTCAAAGATTTGAGCCGCCTGGGAAGGGATACCATAGAAACACAAAACTATATCGAAAAAATATTTCCGTTCCTTGGGGTGCGTTTCATTTCAATCAATGATTTTTATGACAGCAGCCAGAAACCTTCCGAAAGAAAGGATACGGAGATTAAATTTAAGAACCTGATCAATGGGATTTATCCCCAGATTTGTTCCAACAATATCAAAAAAGTTATGAGGAAACAGGCTGAAATGGGACAATATCATGGTTCAATCCCAACATACGGATATTGCTTCCATGACGGTGTTCATACAAAACTTCATCTGGATATGGAGGCAGCTTCCGTTGTAAGGGGGATTTTCGACCAAAGGTTGGAAGGAAAGACCTATGCAGACATTGCCAGGGACCTGAATAAAAAAGAAGTTGAAACACCTACCGTATACCTTCAAAGGAAAGGCTGGGCGCCGGAAGCAAAGAAATCTGTGAAATTCTGGGACGGAAATTTAGTAAAGCTGATTTTGTTTAATCCGGTTTATGCAGGACTGACGGTAAGAGGGAAAACAGAAACCAGGGTTCCGTCAAAAAGAGAGTACCGATATATTTCAAGAGAGGATTGGATTTGCGTAAAAGGAGGACACGAAGCGATTGTAACGGAGCAGGAGCTTCAGAAGATCCAGGACATGGTACAGAAGGACAGAAAATATTATGGGCGGACACCGTCTTCTGAGAATATTTTTTCAGGTTTGATCCGTTGCGGACATTGTGGTCGGAAAATGCGGATACGGACAGAATACAAAGAAAAGCCGATTTATTGTAAAAGTGTTACGACAGCCCCCAATGCTTCCTGTTATCCAAAGAAATATAAGCAGAAAGAGTTGGAAGAACTGGTGCTAATTATGATAAGACAGCAGGTAGCCCTTGCAGAGGATACCATAAAGCAGTTAAAGAAAGCCAATCAGACTTTGAATATTCCGAAACTCCGATATCGGAAAAAGCAATATGAAAAGAAGCTGGCGCTTCGTAAACAGGAGAAAATGGAACTGTATGAACAATATGCAGAAGAACAGATTTCTTTGAAAGATTACCTGGCACGAAAACAAACCTGTATGGAGAAGACAGCAGTTTATCAGCAAAAGATACAGGAGATAGAAGCAAGAATTTTAAAAGGGGAGGAGAAAAAACAAAAGGAGAAATCAGAGGGACTGCAACTTTTTGTAAAATATAAGGGATTGGAAGAGCTGTCTTATGAAGTTCTGCATGAGCTGATTGAAGTCATAAATTTTTATGATCCGGAACATATTGAAATTGTATGGAAATACAGGGACGAATTTCTGGAAGCAATAGGATAAGAAAGAACCGGGAGAGCTTATTGTCTTGGATTCCAGTAGAGAAGAAGATTTCATAAAAGAGGAGGAAAACGCTACGGTGTCTTCCTCTTCTTTGTATTAGGAGAAAATTTGGCAAAGAAGATGGGGGAAGAGCCATGTATCTTGAAACATATTCTATGGAAGAATTGATGGAACTGATAGAAGAGAAAGGATATTGTTCTGTGGAAGCAGTAGAAATTCTGAAAGAAATGGAACAGGCAAAAAAAGAGTATGATTTTTTACTCCGGGATTGTAAGGAAAAAGCGTGGAAAACAGACCAGGTGGTAGTTGATTATTACAGGTATCTCTTGGAAGAATTGCGGAAAGCGTTGCCCTATGATGCTATGGGAGGTCAGCACACGATTCCGATTCTGGTATTGCAAGAGTTCCGGAAACAGGATATTGTAGAAAAAATCAGGAATTTTATAGGCTGTCAGGCTGGGTTTTCTGATCATGATCTGTTACAGGAAATACAGAAATTTATTACCGTACATCTGGACCCGCAGGGAATTATCCTCTATATGGATGTACTGGGGAATCAGCCAGTGGCAAGGAATGCTTACAAACAGGGAGGACAAATGTGGTAAAAGAAAGAGTATTGGCGGTTCCGGATACAAGCATATTTATTGCAGAACTGCCGGAAGCGACCAGAAACATCATAAGAAAAGACTTAGAAGAACACGCAAGAGAACATCATTACCGGCTGGAGTGGGATTTGAAAAATAAAGACTATGTAGCAATGAGCCGGAGATTTTGCGATATGGAAGACATTTATATGGATACCCATCTGCATTTTTGTGAGGCAGGGGAGGATATAGAGCCCTATGAAAAAAGCCTGCAGCGGACCATTTCTATCAGGTTATATCAAGACGAAGTAGAAGAACTCTGTAGGAAGTCTGGAAAAGTTGGGCTGTCAATCGGTGAACTGTTTGAAAACTTTGTTGCAGATTTGATTTGTGGTACACATACCAATGGTTCTGATGAACGCATGTATATTGAGCAATGGTTTGACCGGTGCTATTTCAGTATTATGCCAGAGGAAACATTTTTATCTTATCTGCTTGAAATGCGGGAGATAGACAGTGTTTTGGAATGCTGGGAAATCTTGCAGGAGTTGAAGGATCTGGAAGAGCCGGATTGTTATGATAAAGAGGAACTGGAGATACAGCAGAACACCTTGGAAGAATATTTTCAGGAATATAGAACCTATACAAGAGAACCGACAGAAGACCAATTGGAAGCTGCTATGGAAAAGGTGCTGGAATGGAATAAAGAAAGAGAGTATTTGTTGGAGGGAAATGTTCCAGAGAAGTCTTTGGGACGGTAGCCGGATTGGAGAAAGGAAGAAAACAGTGATAAGTAATGCGGAAAGAATTGTGTTAAGAAATATGTACCCACCGGGGTGTCGGGTAGAGTTGGAAGATATGGAAGCTGATCCGTATGTAAAACTGAGCCCCGGTGATTTAGGAACTGTACAGTTTGTAGATGATGGCGGACAGATACATGTATCCTGGGATTGTGGATACAGCCTTGCTATGGTGTTTGGTGTAGATCATTGCAAATGTGTTATGAGAGAGGAACGTTTGCAGGAGATATTACAAAGGATACAGGCTATGCCATTTGAGAGCTTGGAAAAAATGGAACGGTATGTTATGGAAAAATTATCAGGGGTTTTTCCTAAAATCAGTTTTCAGAAGAAAGAAGGGCAGGAGGTTTTTGTAGATATGGGAGTTGCCGCATTTATGAAGAAGGGTCTTGGTGTGGCAATTCAATATGAAACTGACAGCCAGCAGCACATCTTTATAAAAAAGATGGAAATGCAGGGACAGGATATTAAAGGAAAATTTGTCTTTCAAATGCAACAGAAACAGCGGTAGATTGAGAACAAGGATAGTAGAAATAAATAAGATTGTGATGATTAGTAATATTTGATAAGATATAAATAAAATTTATAAGAATATCGGGGGAACGATATGAGGTATTGCTGTGAAAAATGTTTTTCTAATAAGTATTTAAAAGAATATATCTTATCGGAGAGGAATGTAGGAAAATGTGATTATTGTAATTCCAATGGAGTAAACATTATTTCTACAGGAGAAATAGGAGCCTATATCCGAGAGTGTTTAAAAAAAGCGTATGAAGATATAGAAAATGGTACAGGGGCGTATTGGGACTCAGAAGAGAAACAATATTGCAATCGGACAGGAAGGAGTGTAGCTCCTTATTCAATCAGAGATATTTTAGTAGAAGAAGAAAATGTTTTAAACGAGGCTGTTATAGATACGACTATATTGGAAGATATATTTTCAGATTCAGGGTTAAGTTTTGAAGAAAAAAAGCAAGGGGAATCAGATGTATTTGAAGATATAGATAATTGTAATTTGGTACTTAAAGATGATTTATATGGCCTTGAGGCAACAAAAATGTATTATACATGGGAATTTTTCAAGTATATTACAAAATACTATAATAGATTCTTTGATATAGATAAGGATTGCCAGAGAAGAGATTATTTAAAAGAATTAGTACCATATATTTTAGAATATGATACTGTTATAAAAGCAGGAACGATTTATTATCGAGCAAGGAAATTGAACGATGAGAAATTACATGATCTGGATTATGCAGGGGTTTACAAAGAAATGGCTCCTGCACCCCCTAAATATGCAACAACAAATAGAATGAGTCCAGCAGGTATTTCATATCTATATGTTGCATCAGATAGAGAAACGGCATATAAAGAATGTCGATATAAAGATGCAACAGTAATGGTTGCTGAATATGTATTAAAAGAAGAATTGACAATTATTGATTTTTCTCAAGTTGCTTTTGTTACTACCAAAAGTATATTCAGCGAAGAATATGATCATGATTTACGTTGGATAAATAATTTTCTTGATGCATTTATTAAAGAGATAACCTCTCCAGTGGATGATAAAAAAGAAGATCATTCCTATGAATATGTAGCAACTCAGGTTATAGCAGAATATATAAGAAGCCTAGGATATGACGGAATATGTTTTAATAGCAGTGTAGGGAGAGGAAAAAGTTATGTATTTTTTTGTGGGCCAAACATGGAGTACAGTTCTGATGGATATGATTATATAGATGAATATTTATGGGATACTTATCCTAAATTGACATATTTTACGGACTGGTTTGATATTCAGAAGCTGGAATACAATTATGTTTTTCAAGATGGGGTTAAATATCGAGTGGAGAAGAAAATTGTTTTAAAAGACGAGTAATTCTGATTAACTCAAACTATTATGAAAGATTGCTGAAATAGGCAGTCTTTCTTTTTGTGTAAATTCAATATTTTTTTTGGATATTACTTGACAGGATAGGGAAAAACGACCCTGCTAAATTGCATTGCTACGGTTATTAAACCGACCTCCGGGCAAGTCCTGCTTTCCGGCGCAAATGTGAGTTCCTTTGATAGCGAAAAACTGGCTGAGTATCGGGGCAATAAAATAGGCTATCTGTTTCAGGATTTTGCTTTGCTTGACAACTTGACTGGCAGAGAAAATATCCTGCTGCCGCTTTCTATCCATAATGTAGATATATCTGCTGCGGAGAAGAAGTTGAATGACATTGCAGGACTTTTTGGAATCACGGATGTGCTCTCCAAATTTCCGGCACAGATGTCAGGTGGTCAAAAACAGCGCGTCGCTGCCGCCCGCAGTTTGATTTCCGACCCCGATATTATTTTGGCAGATGAGCCAACTGGGGCATTGGATACAAAGGCAGCGCGGTTGCTTATGGAAAAACTGTGCGAGATCAATCACGGTCGCGGACGCACAATTTTGATGGTAACACACGACCCGAACGCTGCAAGTTTTTGTTCCAGAATCCTATTCATACAGGACGGTGTGATTTTCCATGAGCTGCGCCGGAAAATTCCGACTGAAACACGGGAGGAATTTTATGCGCGTATCTTACAGGTAATGGCACAGATGGGAGGAGGGAGTGCAAATGTTCTTTAACCTTGCGTGGCGAAACTCCAAACGAAACCGTAGTGAGAACCTGATTTATTTTCTTACTATGGTTACAGCTGTAGCCACATTTTATATCGTCCTCTCCCTTGGAAGCCAGGACGTGATGCGCTTCTTGGAGGAAATCGAAAGTGACGCTGTTAATCGACTTCTGACAATGCTAATGCCGACGGTTTATCTTTTTTCGCTGCTGTTTGTATTTTTCCTTGTCATTTTTGCGAACAAATATCAGCTTGAATGTAGGAGCCGGGAATTAGGGCTTTACCTGATGTTTGGAATGACAAAGCGACACTTGTTTATTCAAATCATGGCAGAGGGGCTAATCACATCACTGCTGGCTCTTTTGGGCGGACTGATCTGCGGCGGCTTTTTATCAGAGGTAATCAGCCTTGCTACGGCACGGCTTGTAGGTCGCGGCATAATTGCACATCAGTCAAGTTTTTCTGTGAGCGCTGTTCTCTTGACAACGCTTGGATTTCTAATGATTCAAGTTGTCGCGTTGTTCATCCTTTGTGGAAAACTATTCAACAAAGAAATCCACCAACTCCTTTATGGAGAAATGGCGAAGAAACAGCAAGTTGGAAAAATGAGTGGGAACTTATTTTCCCTCATTCTCGGAGCGGTAGTTTTGACGCTTGCATATTGGGTAATCCTAAAGTATTTCATGGTTGCTGGCGGTATGATGATAATTGTTGCCGTGATATTAGGTATTGTGGGAACAATGCTTTTTATCCGTGGGCTTGCAGGCTTGCTGAGCGCAGCGGCGGCTTCTGTGAAACGCAACACAACACACGGTCTATATATTTTCACTCTGCGGCAGTTACACGAAAATATAGTCCACAAGTATATTTCAATCGGTGTTGCATCTATTTTGATTATGCTCACTATCATGCTCATTGCGGACGGATCAACCCGCATTATGTCGTATGGGAACCAAATGACGCGGGGATCTTCTGTTTACGATTTTACCGTCACGGGCAATGAAGCGACTGTTGAAAAATACCTTTCGGGTAAGCAAATGCAGCCCTATGTGGCTGATTTGAGCCGCATGGAAACAGGAACAATGAAACGCCCAGCTTCCGTAAAAGCGAACTCTTTTATAGATTGGTCCGGGCTGCGTGAACAGGTTGTTTTGAATCTGCCGCCAGAAGTAGAGGATCCCGTCACACAAGGAGCTACAAGCTATGAGTTCAGTCCCAATCAACCAGCCGCGCTTAACCTTTTAGGGTGTATTGATACTACGGGAGCTTCGCCATTTTTAATTCCCGTATCTTCATATAACGAATTGCTGGAAGCAGCTGGAGAAAAAACTATCGTTCTTGGAATCGACGAAGCTGTATTCTATCTTAACCCGGATTTTCAGGGGAGTACAAAAGAAGAAACCACCACCATGTTGAACCAGATTGCGGAGGACGCACGGGCTAATGGTAAAGTCTTGATTTCTATTGACGGACTGCCAATTACGCTTATCCCGTTTGTGCCGATGAAAGGCTTGACTGCGGATGAAAACGTAAAAATCATAACCGCATTGATTGTTTCCGATGAAGTATATTCTGAATATGTAAATCCAGACACCGTTACCGTTTATCACAATTTCTGTATTCCGAGCGAAACTGTGGAAGCTGATGGCCTGATGGTGTCGATTATGGAAGCCCGTGACCTGTTAAAGCCCTCTGGCCTGTACTGCGAAAGCTATTTGGACAATTTCGGACGGCAACTATTTTATGTCATTTCCGGCAGCTACACGACCTTATACATGGGTTTTATGCTTCTAATTATCGCTTGCGCCCTACTTGCCCTGCAATTCCTAACCCAAATGCGAGAAACAAAGGCAAGGTATGCGACACTTTCTATTCTGGGCGCACGACGCGAACAAATGAAGCGTTCCATAAACCAACAGGTGCTATGGTATTTTCTGCTCCCGCTGTTTCCTGCGTGTATCAGCGGTACAGTCGGAATTTGCGCAATGCAGCATTACCTATACTCTAATATGGCAAAACTGCAACAGTCTTATCCTATGCTGCTCGTTATGGCGCTTGTCGTTGTTTGTATGCTTGCATTGTACGGTGTGGCTATTGCGCGGACAGCAAACCGTGAAATCAGCAAATTAAATTGGAAGCCAAATGCTTAATGGGCTTATTCGGGAAGGAGGTGTTCATATTGGCGCAAATTATTGTGGTTGAAGATGATGTATATATGCGGGAAGAATTGATTGATGTGTTGGAAAAAGCGGGATATGACGCTGTTCCTTTGCTTGACTTTGAAAATGCCGTATCACAGATAATGTCTCTTTCCCCGGACTTGATTTTGCTCGACATCAATCTTCCTTTTCACTCCGGCTTTGAAATCTGCAAAGAGGTAAAGGCCAAACAGCTTGGGACTGTGCTGATATTAACTGCAAGAGATAAATTACAGGACGAGCTTCACGCTTTGGGATTAGGGGCGGACGATTACCTAACAAAGCCATGCAACACGGAACGGCTTCTTGCCCGCATTAAAAACCTCTTGCGCCGCAAAGAAGAACAGATGCAGCAGGGATTGCTTAACGGGGGCGGCTTCCTGCTTGATCCAAACACTTTTACGCTCTATGCAGGAAAGAAATCTTATGTTCTTCCGCAGAATGAGGGGAAAATACTTCTCACCCTTTTGAAAAGCAGCCCGAACCTTGTATCAAAGAGCGACCTGTTTCATGTGCTTTGGGGAACAGCGGAGTTTATAGACGAAAATGCGCTGCAAGTCAATTTTACACGACTGCGGAAAACGCTGCGTGAAGTTGGACTTGATGATCGCATTGAAACGGTGCGCGGGCAAGGCTACCGTTTGAAAGAGCAGGTGGAAGTATGAAGAAATTTAATACTCTCTTGACCTATGTATCGTCCAATCGTATTTGGTTGATTACTCTTGGCTGCTTGGATTTGTTCTTTGCGTTTCTGGCATGGGTGGCTTATCCGGGGGATTTTTTGAGCCTTGTGGGGCTAATGATATTTGTATCACTTGCCGCGTTTGTCATCCCCTTTGTCATCTCAATTCATAAACGCAGTAAAATTGATGCCGCTTTTCGGCGCTTTCTGTTAGAGCCGGACGACACAAACGAATACCTGTTGTGTGAAAGTGCCCCCGCGTCAATGCGCCCATATATCCATGAATTAGCCCATCATCTGAGAATGCAAGAGGGGTATGTGAACGAACAGCAGTTAAAGGTTGCCAACTACGAAAGTTATATTGAAAATTGGGTGCATGAAATCAAGAAACCTCTGTCCCTTATGACGCTTCTTTTAGATAATCGAAAGGTTGAGATGTCACCGTTGGTGCATACTCGTATGCTATATGTACGCGACCATGTGCGGCAGAACGTAGAACAGATTTTGTACTTTTCACGTCTTGGGGCGGCTCACAAAGATTGCTATTTTGAACCAATTCTGATCTTAGAGACTTGTCGGGAAGCGGTTGAGGACAATTTATCCTTGCTTGAAGAAGCCCAATTTTCTGTCACATATTCCGGGAACGACTGTAACGTAATTTCTAACAAAAAAGGCTTTATGTTCATTTTGGGACAGATTATTAGCAACAGTGTAAAGTATGCTGTGAAGGACACCGCCCCCGCTATTCAATTTTCAGTAACGGATAATCCAGAAAGCGGGCAGATTACTCTATCCGTCAGCGATAACGGAACAGGTATACCCGCGTCTGATCTGCCGTTTGTTTTTGATAAGGGCTTCACTGGGGACGCAGGAAGCTTTTTAAGCCGCTCCACAGGTATGGGATTATATTTAGTGCAGAAAATGGCAAAAGATTTAGCGATAGATTTACAAATCACATCACAGTTGTCATGCGGAACAACCATTATTCTGATGTTCCCCAAGGTGCAATATCCAGTCAGGAGGTTTGATGATGCAACAGCAGATTCGTACGCAAACACCAAAGAAAAATAAGCCTGCGGCTTCTCTGATTATAAGTTGGCTGATTATCTTGGGCGTATATTTACTTTTGCGCCTTGTCTTTGTTATCTTCGGATTTCATTTGGCACCAGTTGTTTTAGGTGGATGTTTAGCTGTTCTACCTTACATTGCGGGAGCGTTTTATCTTTTTAAGACACCAGCGGCACATCGGGTGGGAGGTTGTGTGTTAGGAATTTTACTGCCGTCCATTGTAGAAAAACTCGTTCTTTATTTTTTGGGTGCGTCCCTTTACGGAATACCTCTGGCAGATGTCAGCGGAGTAATGAGCAGAATTGCAGCGAATGAGCCGTTCACACACATTTTTTCTAATCCGGCAGCACGCTATATTCTTAATCTATCATTTTTTGGATGGCAGTACATTGTCGGCAGTATTGTCGTATGTGCAATTCTGATTTTAGGCATGATGGGTATTCAAAAAAGAAAATCATGTTCTCGAACGTAAGGAAAACTGAGGGGATTTGTAAATGAGCAGAAAAATAGTGATGACACTCGTGTGCATCCTTGTATTGGGTCTATCTGGGTGTGGAGATACACTCACTCTTAATCAATACAATACGAGTGAAATTTGGTATATAGCATATACAGACATTGATACAGTTTGTGAGAGCAATGAATTAACCGCAGATGGCTCCAGCATTTTACATTCTGAGGAAGATTATCTTCTGCTTTCATATGTAGTTGACAGCAATATTGAAATTACAAAAGAGCTAAAGGATGGGGGGTGGGACCATTTGATCCTGACAAACCCTCAATGGATAGATCGCTTTGGTGATCCCAGCAAGTTAAAACCTGTGGAATATGGCAGTTTGGCAAATAGCATGCAGGAATTTTTAGATGTTCAAATGCCTATATTGACTGCTGATGGAAATGTATTGCCTGATGGAGTGGGACTATATCAATATGATGGAGAGACATTATTGGCATTTCCGGTGCATGTGGCGTTGGGCGCAGCAGAGCCGATAGAAGCAAAAAATCCATTGATTATCCTTGTGGATAAACCGGCACAAAGTCTTAAAGCGAGTAGCTGTATGTTGCCGCTGACTTCAAGCGGAAATGTCCTGTTTGCAGAAGGAGAGAAACTTCAAGAGTCATTTGACGAGAGCAAACTAATTGACTATGGATCGATTGAAGAGTTTCAGATGAATCATTAAAGTGAATCTGAAATGTGGAAAACAGTAGCTTAGTATAACAGAAATAGCTGCCGCACGACGGCAAAAGAAAAAAAGCCGTCGTACAGCAGCTAGAATCCGTGCTTATACTTCAAAAGAAACTCGGTATGGTGCGTTCCGTGGATGTTGCCCGGTACATGGAAGTTTCAAAACCCAGCGTATGTTACGCAGTAGGAACTTTACGAGAGGGCGGTTTTTTGACAACAGACGAAAACCATTATATACACCTGACCGACCTTGGCCGGGATGTGGCCGAAAAAATTTACGAACGCCATTGCTTTTTTACTTATCAACTTATAGCCGTTGGAGTTAATCCACAAACTGCAGAAGTGGATGCTTGTCGCATGGAACATGCAGTCAGTGATGAAAGTTTTCAAAAACTGAAAGAGCATGCGATGAGAGGGATTGCTGCACAAAAAATTGACAATACATTTGATAATTTTCCTGTGAAGAAATAGAAAATGTTGCTTTGCTAAAATAGATTAAATATGAAAGACACAAAATACAAGATATTAGCATATTTTGACAATCAATCATATCGAAAACTATTCAATGAGGTAAACTCAGATTATGCAGAAAATCTACAAATTTTACTGCATAATTTGAGTTTATTTTCTTATGATGTGCTTATAATAGGAGTGATCCTTTATAAAGAGAACATAAGTAATATTATATCTGCTATTAGAAAAATAACGCAGATACCAATTATTATTTTGACGGATGCTTCCTCTTTATTGTGTATGTCATGGAAAAAAGAATTAATATACGCTGGTGCAGATTGTGTAATGGATATAAATAGCACTATAGAAGAAGTAGATCTGCAGATTTTTTCATTGGCACGACGAAATAATAAACAAAAAATAACTCAAAAGCAATCCGAAACGATGATTGATAAGGGAAAACTTGTAATGGATCATAAGAAACATAAAGTATTTTGGAATAATGTAGCGTTACATTTAACACGACAAGAATATAATTTTTTATACTTATTAGCGGTGACACCGATGAGAGTATACACATTTGAACAGATTTACCAGCTCGTATGGAAAGATTATTCTGTTGGTGATATTAAAAATATCATCTGGTGTCTGGTAAAGCGATTGAGAAAAAAGTTGAATGTCGTTGAAGACGGTGCCGGGAATTGCATTGTCAGTGTCAGGGATATAGGTTACAAATTTGAATTGAATAATGAAAACGAACAGCAGTAAGGCGAATAATCCGTAAAAAGATTGTTCGTCTTATTTTATTTGTGCTGGAAAGAAGGTGATAAAAATTGACCGTCAATTGACAGGTTTCTGACCGTTAACTGACAGGTGCATCCGATACACTGTGCCTTTGTAAAGATATGATTACAAAGGAGATCCGTGTTTGCAGGGAAACAGCAGAGATGCCGGACATTCCTGTGGACAGGAAGAACGAGCCAGATCACCGCCACACTCCGATTTGATTTCACAAAAATTCAGATCGGAGGAAAAGATAAGTGGCTTATAACAAAGCAAAAGAAGAATATAGATGGAACCAGTGGAAAGCAGAGGAAGAGAAGATCCTGCGTGAGCAGGGTGTGGATGAAGAGACGATCCAGAAGCTCCGGGAGTATGACTGGAACGATTTTAACGCAGAGCGGAGATTCCGGGAACATCAGACCTCACTTCTGGACTGTATGGAACTGCTTCTGGAAGAAAAAGAATCAGGAGAGTCTCAGCCAGAGAGTGTGGAAGCCCTGCTCGATACCGTGGAGAATGAGGAATTGCTCCAGATCCTGTTATCGACTGACAAGAAAACTCTTCAGATGGTTGTTCTGAAGATGATGGGATATGCACCAAAGGAGATCAGCCATCACATGGAACTGCCGGAGCAGACTGTTTATACAAGACTGCGGAGGTTACGGGAGAAAATCAAAAAGTCCATGAAATTTGAATAAAACAAAAGGCTCTCATCGGCTGATTATCAGAACGAATAGACAGGAGGATTGATACGATGGATGAGAAAGAAGTGTCCGAAATGCAGGAAGAAATGATGACGGTACTGGTAGTCGAGCCGATGAAAGCACCCTATGTCAAAAGCATCCCCAATGAGCTGGAAGATCTGCAGCAGGCAGTAGGCGGTGACATTGAGATGACTTATCCGTTTGAGGATGAGGTTGGAATTCTTTTAAACGGCAATGGAAAATTTGAGGGGTTGCCGTTAAATCGGGCATTGTACGATGACCGAGGACAGGTCTATGATGCCATTGCCGGAACATTCCTTGTGGTAGGACTGACAGAAGATGATTTTACTTCGCTGACACCGGAGCAGATTGGAAAGTTTAAAGAAAAATATCAGTCACCGGAAGTTTTCACCCTGTTTAACGGGGAACTTCATGTGATGAAGATGCCACCGCAGGAACAAAAAGAGCAGAAGGAAAGTCGGAAGAAGGATGCACAGCAGAAGAATCCGGCAAAAGGAAAAAAGAAAAACAGATCCGGGGAAGCACGATAAAAAATTTTTCTGTGAAGTGAATAAAAAAATACACTGCCATCGGCTAGTAAGCAGAGGGACATCCCTCGGCTGTTCTTTGGCAAGTGAATATCGGCACTACAGGTACGTTCCCAACCGTAGAAGCGTGACAGTATGAGCGCCATGATTAAGTATAGGGTAAAGATTCTTAGACTTGGAGCGAGAAAGCATAGCTGTGAATAAGGCGGTGGCAGCCTTTCGCCAGGATCACGGATGGGGGATAATGATACACGTTACCAGCCAGAGAGCGGAAGATGGACTCCGGGTTGTAATCAGAAAGACCCCCAGGACATCTGTGAGCGGCGGCAGGCCAGCCGCCCGCCTGTAGTGTCCCCTTTCCCAGAAGAAAAACAGGGATGGTTCCGGGGGTGCGAGGTCAAATGCGGAACAGCAAGATAAAAAAGAAATCAATGAAGAAGTGTGTCGTTGATATCAGATACCATGCGGCTGTGGGAGACTACAGCCGTATTCTTGTGGTATTAACGTCACATCAAGGGGAGAGAACAGATGGAAGAAACAAAAAGAAGTGGAATGAGCAAGGATCAATTCTGGAATCTGATTGAAAAAGCAAAGGAAGTGTGCGGCACCGATCTGGATGCTTCGGCAGTGTGGATCAAGCAGCAGCTCTTCTATATGACACCGGAGGATGTCCTCCAATTCCACAATCTTGTTTACAGTTACCGGGATGCAGCTTATAAGTATGGCTTGTGGACAGCGGCAGGTGTTATGATGGAAACCGGGTGCAGTGATGATAGTTTTTCTGATTTTCGGATGTGGCTGATTGCCCAGGGAAAAGAAGTCTATCTGAATGCTTTAAAAGATCCGGATTCCCTTTCCGGCGTGACTCCTTATGGATACTGTAGTTTTGAATCATTGGGATATATCTCATCGCAGGTTTACAGTGCCATGAAAGGGAAAAATATCTACCAGGACAGTACGGCAAGAATGCAGATGGAATGCTATGAGCAGGTGGTAAGGGATATTGTGTACCATCCCATGATCGAGTATCCGCTGGAATTGCCGGAAGCAATGGTGGTATATCCGAAACTCTGTGAATGCCATTTGTCCGAGCAGGTAAAGAAAGCACCACAGAAAGTAAAGACATGGAATGTTTCCCGGACGGATATCCGAAGGATGATGGCAAGAGGGAATGCTGCCATAAAGAAAATACAGGAGCAGGGACAGAATATACCGGAAGCAGTCCGATCCATCCATAAGGGTATGGTAAGATAAGCTTTCCGGCAAGGAGAAGTAATGTGTTATAAAAATGAATATCAGAAAAGGGCACATGGCGAGGTGGAAAGGATTTTCCGGGAACTTTTCCCGGAAGCCGGGCTTCATGTAAGGGAAGAACAGATCCGTCTCTGCCATGAAATGCTGGATGCCCTTATGAAAAATGAGATTACGCTCTGTGATGCAGGAGTGGGTATTGGAAAGACCTATGCCTATCTGACGGCCTGTATCCTGATGCGGAAATATAGTGTACTGCATTCCGGTTATTCGGGATGTGACAGACGGTCTGTGGTGGTATCTACTTCCAGCATTGCCTTACAGAAAGCTATCATAGAGGAATATGTTCCTTTCTTATCGGATGTACTGTTAAAAGCAGATCTGCTTCAGGAAGAATTAAAGGCAGTTGTCCGCAAGGGAAAGAAACATTTTGTATGTGATTACAGGCTGGCCCAAAGACTGGAGGCAGTCCGGGACAAGAATAAAAATCAGGTACAGATGGAGGCATTGAAGTCCCTCCGGCATAACTTTGATTTAGATTCCGTACATAACCTGAGCGGTTTTGACCGCAGGCTGGTGTGCGTACCGAAATTCTGCCCCAGGGAGTGTCCGGGGAAAGCCGGGTGCCGTTATCAGAAGCATCTGGACACTTCCAGGAAAGAGGACATTTTTTTACAGATCTGCAATCACAATTATCTTCTGGCAGATGCCATGCACCGAGCAAATGGGTACCGGCCGCTTCTGGCAGATTACAGGGCACTGGTCGTGGATGAGGCCCACAAGCTCCCGGAAGCTGCCAGCCAGATGTATGGAAGAAGCATTGGAAAGGAAGATGTGCAGGAAATTTCCTATTTTCTTTCCAGGGAGCATAAAGGGACCGAAGGAAAACGGCTGCAGGAATGGTTTGCCGCTCTTCAGGAAGAGATCCGAAAACATCGGAAAGATGGCATAGAGGACATGGCTGGAAAAGAAAGTTTTTATTTTCCGCCGGGGGCTGGCAGCCTTCTGGATCAGACGAAAGAAAGGCTTCAGCTTATGATCCGGCGGCTCGCCGGGAACATTCCTTACTGGATCTTTCGGCGGCTGGAAGAGATGGATGAGCTGTTCGGGTGGTTCTTAAAGAACGATAAGCGGTATATTTTGTTTTTACAGCAGGACAGCCGGGAACATTTAACCTTCATGGCCGTCAACCGGGAGATCCCGAAATATCTGGACGCCACCTTATGGAGCCGGGGATTTCCGGCGATCTTAACCAGCGGGACCTTAAAAGCCGGGAACGGTTTTGCAAGGACCAGACAAATGACTGGGCTGGAAAAAGAAACTGGTGTCCGGGAGTGCGTGGCAGAATCCCCATTCTGCTACAAAGAGAACTGTCTGCTCTATATCCCGGAGAACCTGAAGCCCATGAAAAAGGGAAGCAGGGAGGAGGCTGAGCAGCTTGCCGGACAGATCCGCAATCTGGTGTGTTCCACTTACGGGCATACGCTGGTACTGTTCACATCTTATACCCTGATGGGAAGTGTGCAGCAGCTCCTGCGTGACCAGATCCCGTTTCCGATGGTGCAGGTATGGAGAAATTCCCAGGAAGAGATTGCACGGTTTAAGAAGATGGAGAATGCGGTGCTGTTCGCAGCCGGCTCCTGCTGGGAGGGCGTGGATTTTCCGGGAGACATGGTATCGTCCCTGATCATCGTAAAACTGCCGTTTTCTGTTCCGGACCCCATCCATGAAGCCCAGAGGGAGCAGTATCGATCGTTGGAATCCTACATCCAGACTATCGTGGTGCCGGATATGCAGAAAAAACTGCGTCAGGGATTTGGACGGGCGATCCGCACGGAGCAGGATACCTGCGTTGTGTCCATTTTGGATCACCGGGCATCGAAGAAAGGCAGGTACCGGGGAGATGTTCTGGACGCCCTTCCGAAGTGCCAGATGGTAGAGCGGATCGAAGAAGTAGAAGATTTTATCCGAAGCCGGAAAGTGGAACGTTACTACAGCTGAGAGCATTCGAAGCGTTGTTGGTTCTGCCCAGATCCGGACAGAAGATAGGACAAAAAGTTTAGTGGTATTTCAGGGGTGGTTTGGAGCGAATTGGTGGTATTGGTGATAGCTTTATCAGCATGAGTTGGGTATACTGTGTATAGCGTTAGAGGAAAGGAGGCAGACAACATGAAGCGTTATAAAGTGGAAATGCAGCGAGAAGGTTCCGTAAAATATTTCTTTATACGGGATATGGAAACACTGGAAATCGTGTTGCTGCCAAGCAAGTATCTAATGCATCAGGTCAGGGCAAACCGTTCCCCGAATACCATACGGAGAAATGCATTTGCCCTTGCCTATTACTGGGAATATCTGCTGGAAGAAGAACATGAAGCAGAAGATGTCTACGGAATGGATTACGAAACGCAATATGATTTTTTCGCAGAATATCTGAAATGGCTGAAAGCCGGGAAACATACCGACAATTTGGATAAAGAACCACAGAATAAAACCTGCAACGCTTACTTAAAAGAAGTGTTCAGGTTTTATTCTTTTTTAGAAGTAGTCAGAAATAACGGTTCCAGCCTGTCGGTATTATCCTATAATCAGCCGATCACAAAGGCAAATGCCATCGGGGTCAGAAGAACCATCCGCTCCCGGTCATTTAAAGGATACTTAAAAGAAGAGGAACGAAACGTCCGGGCAGCCGAACGGAACGAAATCGTAACGATTTTAGAAGCCTGTACAAACTGCAGGGATCAGGTGTTGATCTTACTGACATCGGAACTGGGATTCCGCATCGGTGAAATTTTGGGAATTGATTATACCAAAGACATCGATTACGAAAACCATGAGATCCGGGTAGACTTCCGGGATGACAATGAGAACGATGCAAGAGCAAAAAATGCGGAAGAACGAAGAGGACGGGTAAGCGATGACACCTTTGAATTCCTGCTTTATTATATCGGGGAATACTGGGACATCCTGCAAAAACAGGAATACCTGTTTATTAACATCAAAGGAGATACCATAGGGAAGCCGTTAAGAGTAGACAGCGTCTACGATATGTTTGAACGCATGGAGAAAAAGACTGGGATCAAGATCACACCGCACATGCTTCGAAGATATTATGCAAATACGAGATGGGAAGCAGACTGGCCTCTGGAAATGATCAGCCAGGCACTGGGACACAAGCATCTCGATACAACCATACGATATCTGAATGTTTTAGACGACAAGCTGAAAACAGCAAGTCAGGAATTTTACCGCCGATATTCCAAACTTTACGGAGTAGAACAGTTTTTGGAAAGCAGGAGGTGAAGATGAATGCCGGCAAGTATATATGCCTGGCTGCCGGAAGAACGGGAAGATGAAGAACGGAAACAACTGTTGGAAGGGTTGTACCGGGAACTGGACGAATGCACGGAAGTAAAAATAACAACCAGAAACCGTTTGAAAATATTTCTGCCGGAAAGAGGGATATGGCATATTTGGGATATTGATTATGCAGTAAGGCAGGAATATGAAAAAAGCCTTCATGGTACGATAGCACCCAATTGTTATCCAACCTATATGAATGAATTTGACTGGATAAAGCGCCACTCAGTTCTGGAAAGGCTGCAGACCCTGGCAGGAGAAAAGGCTGAAAAAACAGATCTGGATAAAAAAATTTTATATCTTTGTTATTATCCAGATCCGGCGGTGATAAATGCCGTATGGAAAGCATCAAAAAAGAATGCCCTGGTTTGGGATTTTAAGAGAAAAGCACCGGAAACATTAAAACAGCAGATATTTGCTACGTTTCAGTATATTTTAAAAGAATATGTGAACACACGGAGCCTGACAAATTATCTGGAGAAACTGAATAAATTTTATGACTTTGCCATTCAGGAACAGATACCGGATATCAATAAGCTGGAGCAGGAACAGATTGACCAGTTTTCGGAACAGGAGAAAGGCAAACCAAATTTTGGGTTTGTATATCGTACAATCAATCTTTGCAGACAGGTAACATTTATACAGGCTTCGGAAATACTGTGGGATGCGAATATCTGGTATTTAGAGCGGTTTCAATTTGCAGACAGCAGAAAAAATCCTGCCCGCTCCATCAAGACCATTTCTTTTATAGAAATTTTACATAAAGAAAACCGGCATTTGTGTCAGAGGTATATGAAATACTGTCTTGGAATTACACATCTGGCAGTTAAAAACATTGCAGCAGAATACACGATACTAAAAAATTTCTTGATATGGTTACAGCAGGAGAAAGCGATTTCTGTAAAAAATGCAGACAGTAACATTATGGAAAAGTATTTCCGGTTATTGGATTCGAAGAATATAAAAGAGGGAACCTTTAATAATATGCTGCAGGCAATCACCCATTTTTTCGATTATCTGAAGGTGCAGGACATTATTCAAAAGGTGCCTTATCATGTAGAATATTATCTGAAAAAAGAGATTTATACGCATCATAACCGCAGTGTAAATGAAGATGTCTATATGGAAATGATTCATAAATTACCACTGTTTCCAGAAAAGCCGCGCCTGGTTTTCCTGCACCTGTGGGCACTGGGCTTGCGATGCAACGAGGTATGCACCCTGAAGGGAAACGCTTATTATATGCAGGGAAGGGATGCATGGATTCAGGTATATCAATATAAGATGAAAAATTATAAGAAAGTACCGATTCCGCTTGCTCTTTACAAATTGATGAAGGTCTACATCAGAAAAAATGGGATTTTACCGGAAGAATATGTATTTCAGAACAGCACAGGTGGTGCGTATTTATATGGAACTTTCCGAAAACAGATGATGAAATACTGTGAAAAGTATGGAATCGGAGATGGAACATACCAGTTTAAATCGCATGATTACAGGCATACACTGGCAACGATGTTCTATGATAATGGCACTTCCATACAAAGCGTGCGAGATTATCTGGGACATGATTTTGAGGAAATGACACAGCAATACATTGATTACATGCCGAAGAAGATTTCCAAAGCAAACAAAGAATATCTGTCAAAAGAGGAAAATAGTCTTGCGGCTGGAATTAAGAGGTGTAAACGTGGAAAATAAAATATATTTGAATCAATATGCTGCCTACTGGAAGGCATCAGAAAAGCATAAAAAGCTCATGGGAAGCAACCCGGCGTATGATCTCTCTAAGCTACCTGCAGAAAAGATGCAGGAAGAAGCAAGAAAGTTTATCGTAAAAAGGCTGGAAGAAAAAAGCATTATGACGGTATACGGTGAACGCACGGAGTATCATCAAATCTGTGATATGCTGCAGGAACGCCGGGGAAAAGAAAAGAGCTTCACGGATTTAGAAAAATCAAAATGGTTATTGGTTTTAAAAGCGTGGATGCTAAAACATAATATTCCGTTAACCCAAACAGTCCATTTAGCGGGAAAACCAGAACGATATGGAAAGTCAAAACTGGTTCGGTATTTTGAACTTTTACTGGAGGATGTTCAGCCAGAAGATGTTCGAGATGAGGTATTAAAGGATATATGGGAACTGGATAAACTGAACATAGAATTAAAGACAACTCCAACAAAGAACTATCGGACAATTCGGTTTACGGAAATTTATCAGGCAGATATCAAAGAGGAACTGAAAAAAGCAATTTATGTTCAGTTAAAACAGGAAAATGTAAGTAGTGTGGCGAGAGAAATGACAGCAATGCGTAGACTGTCCAGATACTTGAAAGAAAAACATCCGGAGATAGAAAGCTGCCAGGATATCAGCAGGGCAATTGTAGAGGATTACCTGACTTACCTGAATACAGAGAGTCTGCAGACGAAGGAATTTCGCTCAGAATTAAACAGACTGCGTAGTGTTCTGGAGATGGTTGGAAAGCTGTATCACTACGAACAACTGGACAACATTATTTTGAACAGAGACATTCCACCATCCACAAGAGCTGAATTTAAAACCTATTCCGATGCAGAGCTGAAACGAATAAATTCTTTTCTGGTGAAAGTGGATGAACAGACAGCAAGGTTGATGATTATTCATCAAATGCTTGGAACAAGAATATCGGATACCCTGACCTTACGGACAGACTGCCTGATAGAAAAAGGAAATGAAGTCATCATTCGAATCAACCAGCCAAAGTCCCATTATTACGAAAAACCAATCAGTATGGAACTGGCATCTCTGATAAAGGCAGCTATTAAATACACAAAAGAAAAAATCGGAGATACGGAATACATTTTTGCGAACGAAAACAATCCGAAAGTTCCCTGGACATACGGACGGATCTGTGACAGAATCCTGCGTCTTATTTACAAAGAAGATATACGGGATGACAACGGACAGCTATTTGGTTTTAACTCCCATATGTACAGACACTACTACGGAGTAAAACTTACAGAAATGCATCTGGATGACTGGACGATTGCCAGATTGTTGGGACACAGCAGTTTAAGAAACGTAAGGTATTACCGAAGGATGAGCAACCAGATCCTGGCAGATGAGACCAGGGCAGTCAGGAATAAATTATCACAGATCATATTAGATAATCTGGATGGATGGGGTGAAGAGTATGAACAAATACGATACGATGATAGCCTGCAATAAAAAGACAAGCGAAGAAAAAATAAACCGGGCAGTTACAGAAATCCGGCAAATGCTGGCAGAGGAAGAAAAAGTCACAGTTCCAAAACTGGTAAAAAGGACAGGCTTGTCCAGAGGATTCTTCTATAAGAATGAGACGGTCAGAAAAGAAATGGACCGGGCACTGGAACGGCAAATGGGAATGATCAATCCGAAAAGATACATCGGAGATATTGTGATGAAAAATCGGATCAACTTACTGGAGCAACAAATCCGGGAACTGAAACGTGAGAAAGAGCAAGTCGAACAGGAAAATGAAAGACTGAGAAAAGCATTGAATAAAAAAGATTTGAATGTGCTGAAAAATTTATAAATAAGAGCGAAAGCAATCTACAGCAGCCGGGAGAAGATTCCTGGCTGTTGCAGTTGAAATAAAACGAACACTGGGAGAAACGGTGTCACGAAAAGTACAGACAGGAAAACATCACCTGCCAGAAAAGCAACACGGTACACTCGTGTCTCTGCCGTTAAAGCCAGCGTTTTAGAGGGATGGGAGAGGGCTACCCAATTTTATGGATGAGGCAACTGCAAGTGTGGACCCGGAAAATGAGGCGGAGCTGCAGAAGGCAATCGATGTGCTGATTCATAACAAGACCATTATCATGATCGCCCACAGACTGAAAACAGTCCGAAATGCGGACCAGATCCTGGTATTAAACGGAGGAAAGATCACCCAGAGAGGAACCCACGAGGAACTTTCCGCCCAGAGCGGCCTTTATGCAGATTTTATTCATGCAAGAGAAGAGGCAGCCAGCTGGAAACTGGCGTAAGGCAGATTTATGCCTGAGATAAAATAAGGGGTATTGCCGGCAGTTCTTAACGACTGCCGGCAAAATGGTGTTCAGGAGATGTTTACAATTCCGGGAGAAAGTGCTATATTACTAGAGTTTGTATTTTTAAACATAGGCAGGCGTTCATTTATCTACAACAGATAATCCAGAGAATGTCTGTTATTCTGTAGTAATATTGTATAAATATGGAGATTAGGAGTTGTAAATAATGATCGACCAGACACTCGCACAGGCTCTGCAAAAAGAAATTCCCATACTTACAGCCCAGATCCGCAGCCTTTATGCGGAATTTGATAAAAAATTTCATCTCAATGGAGCGAAGATTCCCATTACCTTTGGTATGGAGACAGATCTTCTGGGATCCTATACAAGAGGCAGTTACCACGAAAAAGAGCATTTTCATTTTTCCCTGCTGTTTATCGGCTACGCGGTAAAAAATCCTCTGAAAAAAGAGGACAGGCTGGACCTTTACAAACATGAATATGCCCATTATATGCAGCATAATTTTCACATTCCCCAAGAGTATCAGTGGCAGCACGGAACCCACGGAAGTGCCTGGAAATACTGCTGCTCCCTGACCGGCGCGGCGCCAACGCCATATTATAAGGCAGGGGAAGCCCTGATGAAACACGACTACGAGAAAAAGCTCCGAAGCCCAATCCATGACCGGACAGTAACAGTACGGGATACTTACCGGAGAAAGCAGCAGCATGAAAATACCCGGAACAGCATTGTGCGCTACGAGATCGGAGAAGATGTGAGCCATCCGAAATTCGGAACCGGAAACATTGAACATGTGGAGCAGCTTCCAGGCTCAGTAAGGCTTCATATCCGGTTTGGAGAAGAATTGAAAGTGATCGATCAGAAGTGGCTTCTCCGGTCAAAATATAAATAGAACAAAATGGTATAAAAAAATCTCCGGCACAGAAAAACTGTGATCCGGAGATTTTTGAATTTTATAAATTTGATATTTTATTCAGAAACTTTCACAAACTGGCTGTTATAAAGATTCTGATAGAATCCGCCTTTTGCCATAAGTTCCTCATGATTTCCCTGCTCAATGATGCTTCCGTCTTTCATGACAAGGATCTCATCCGCATTACGGATGGTAGAGAGACGGTGGGCAACGATGAAGCTTGTTCTGCCCTGCATCATCCGGTCGAAAGCTTCCTGGATCAGCATTTCGGTTCGTGTATCAATGCTGGAGGTTGCCTCGTCAAGGATCAGCATTGGTGGCAGGCACAGCATGACACGGGTGATACAGAGAAGCTGTTTCTGTCCCTGGCTTAAGCTGTCTTCATAGAGAATGGTATCCAGGCCATTTGGAAGACGGCGGATAAATTCCCAGCTGTGGGACATTTTTGCTGCCTGGATCACTTCCTCATCAGAAGCATCCGGTTTTCCGATACAGATGTTATCGCGGACAGTTCCATGTTTGATCCAGGTATCCTGGAGAACCATGCCATAGCTTCCGCGGAGGGCATGTCTGGAAACTTCGGTGATCGGTTTTCCGTCTACGGAGATACTTCCGCCGGTGACGTCGTAGAAACGCATTAGCAGGTTGATAAAAGTTGTCTTACCACAGCCGGTAGGACCTACGATGGCGATTCGTCGGCCAGGCTCTGTGTGAAGGTTAAATCCTTCAATGAGAGGTTTGTCCTCTTCGTAGCGGAAAGAAACATTCTGGATATCTACGGCACCTTTTACATCATCAAGAGTTCCGGACAGGTCCGGGCTTTCCGGTTTTTCTTCCAGAAGGTCAAAGATCCTGGTAGCGCAGGCCAGAGCGTTCTGAAGCTCTGTAATCACGGAGCTGATATCATTAAATGGTTTCATGTACTGGTTAGCATAGGCCAACAGGACGGAAAGCCCACCTACCGTCAGATGACCGCCCGGGATCAGGAATGCACCTACAAGAGCTACACCTGCATAGATGATGTTGTTGACACATCGTGTGGACGGGTTGGTGAGACTGCTGTAAAAAACAGCTTTCTGGCTGGCATTTCGAAGCTCCTCGTTGATCGAAGCGAAACGCTCCGAAGAACGGTTCTCATAGCCAAATGCCTGAACCACTTTCTGGTTTCCTATCATTTCCTCGATCAGTGCAGTCTGACGTCCACGGGCATCGCTCTGTGCACGGAACATCTGGAAGGAATGGGAGGAGATGAATTTTGCCACAAAAAAGCTCACCGGTGTCAGGACAATGACCATCAGTGTGATCCACACGTTTTTGGAAAACATGAAGATCAGAGTTCCGATGATGGTGATGATACCGGAAAACAGCTGTGTAAATCCAAGAAGCATACCATCGGAAAGAATATCCGTATCCGCAATGACACGGCTGATGATATCACCGGTGCTGTGTCCGTCCAGGTAAGACAGAGGAAGCTTTTGGATATGGCGGATGGATTTCGCACGGATATCCTGTACTGTGCGGTAGGTCATCCGGTTGTTGATAATGCTCATGATCCAGGTGGCAATGCCGGAAAGTATGATCATGACCAGGATACGGGAAAGATAGAATCCCATTCTGGAAAAATCAACCTCATGGGCAGCAACCACTTCATCAATGGCATAGCCGAAAAGTACGGGAACATACAGCTGTAAAATTACGGTAACTGCGGCAAGGATCACACTTAATACAAGAAGAAAACGGTATTTTCCGATAAAGCGGAGCACCTTGAAGAAGGTTGCCATGCTGTTTTTGTTCTGGGATTTTTTGCCTGTTTTACTCATGCCAGGACCTCCTTTCCCGTTGCTTTTTCATATTTGATCCGTTCTTCCGGGAACTGTGAGAAAAAGATCTCACGGTAAGTTTCACAGGTGGAAACCAGCTCCTGGTGGGTCCCTTTTCCGGCGAGCTGGCCATCGTCCAGTACCAGGATCAGATCGGCCTGACGGATGCTGGCTGCTCTCTGGGATACCAGGAAGGTGGTGGTGTTTCCGCCAAGCTGGTGGAGGGATTTCCGAAGTGCCGCATCTGTGGCAAAGTCAAGAGCACTGGCACTGTCGTCCAGGATCAGGATCTCCGGCTTTTTCACAAGGGCGCGGGCAATGGTAAGTCTCTGGCGCTGGCCACCGGAAAGGTTCCGGCCGTTCTGTTCCAGCTTAAAATCCAGCTGGCCATCTTTTTTCTCCACGATCTCACGGGCCTGGGCAGTGGTAAGAGCCTCCCACATTTCCTCATCTGTGGCGTCTTCCCGTCCCCAGCTTAAGTTCTCGCGGATGGTTCCCTGAAAAAGTGCTGCCTTCTGAGGAACCACGCCGATTTTTTTCCGGAGCTCATTCTGAGAATAGGTCTGTACATTCTGGCCGTCCAGGGTAATGGTTCCGGAACTTGCGTCATAGAAACGTGCGATCAGATCCACAAGGGTGGATTTGCCGCTTCCGGTACCGCCGATGATTCCGATGGTAGAGCCTTTTTTTGCGGAAAAAGTAATGTCCGAAAGGCTGGGCGCGCCGGTTCCTGCATAGGAGAAGGTCACATGGTCAAAATCAACGGCACAGTCGTTCTTTGCAGCTGCCAGTGCGGAAGTTTTCTCCGGGTAGGCCATGGTGGAATCTACTTTCAGGATTCCGGCAACACGGTCTGCACAGGCCATGGATTTGTTCAGGGTAATGATCAGGGAAGCAAGTTTGATTAGCTCCACGATCATCTGTGCCATGTAGTTGTAAAGGGCAACGACTTCACCCTGCTGCATGTTTCCCAGATTGATCTGTACACCTGCAGTCTGAATCAGGATTACGGTTGCGATATTGATCAGTACATAGGTGGCCGGATTTAAAAGTGCGGAGATTTTTCCCACAAATTCATTCAGTTTTGTGAGAGCAAGGTTGCTTTCGTCAAACTCTGCAACTGCGTGATCTTCCCGGCAGAATGCACGGATCACACGGACACCGGTCAGGTTTTCTCTGGTAAGGCGTGTGACAGTATCCAGGCGCCCCTGTACTTTTTTAAAAAGAGGGATACTTAAGAACATGATCACAAAGACAACCAGGAACAGTACCGGGATGGCAACTACGAAGATCAGTGCACAGCGCACGTTGATGGTAAAGGCCATCACCATGGCACCGAAAACAATAAACGGGCTTCGAAGAAGAAGACGAAGGCCCATGTTTACACCGTTCTGTACCTGGTTTACGTCGTCGGTCAGACGGGTGATCAGGGTATCGGTTCCAAGGGTATCCAGTTCCGTATAGGAAAGCTTCTGGATGTGGTCAAAGACTGCCTGGCGTACTTCTGTGGCAAAACCTACACTGGCTTTTGCCGCAAAAAACTGGGCGGTAATGCTGACTGCCAGTCCTGCGGCAGCCATCAATATCAGGATAAAGAATTTCTGTACGATGTAGCCGTGATCGTTATGGGCAATACCCACATCAATGATCTGGGCAATGACGATAGGCACCAGCAGGTCAAACACAACTTCCAGAAACTTGAAAAAAGGAGCCAGAATGCTTTCTTTTTTGTAGTTTCGAAGATATTTTGCGAGTGTTCGCATTTCTTTTTCTTTCCTCCATTTCCTTTTTATTACAATAAACCTCTGATATTATACTCCCTCCGGGATGATACGTATAATATTGTTTTTAATGTATTATAATATAAAAATTATATTGAAGAAAACGTGAGTTTATGGGAAGATGATCATAGTATCTGCAAAAATGAAAAAATCATTAGTATGCAGTACAGAAGAATATAGATTGCGAATATCCGCTTGACACAAAGACAGAGAGTGTTTGATGCGGATCATCCGGGAACGGAATGCGGAAATTACAGAAATTATTATATGCAATTAAAAGGAGAAGGATATGGAGATCAGACAGTTGGAATATTTTCATGAGATCGCGGCAACGGGAAGTATCCATGAAGCCGCAAGAAGGCTGAACATGTCCCAGCCGCCCTTAAGCTACCAGATCAAACAGCTGGAAGCAGAGCTGAATGTGAAGCTTTTTGAGCGGACCAGGGCAGGGGTGACACTGACAGAAGCGGGAAAGCTTCTTTATGACAGGACGGAGAATATTTTAAATTATGTCCGTTCCACAGAGCTGGAAGTATCCAAGGCAGGAAAAAAGCAGGTCTTGCGTATCGGGATCACGCCCACCACAGTAACTACCATTATGCCTTATATTTCCAGATTTTCCAGAGAGAATTCCGATGTAAACTTTGAGGTGCGGGATGCTATTACTTTTACACTTTTGAATTATCTTATGGATGGGATCATTGATGTTTCGGTAGTGCGTACACCTATCAAGCTGGAAGGTTTAAATTATCTGGAACTGGATGAGGAACCCATGATCGCGGTCCTTCCTCCGGAGATCCCGGAAAATGAGACAAAAAAAGAGGGCGTCAGCCTTAAAGAGCTGACCGGATGCCCTCTCATTATTTACCGGCGGTACGAAGAATTTCTGATGAAAGCCTTTGGAGAAAAAAATCTCCAGCCGGATATTTTCTGTGTCTGCGATGATCCCAGAGACGCCATGCTCTGGGTGCAGGAAGGTCTTGCAACCGCCGTTTTTCCAAGATCCATGGAAGATCTCTGTACAGATCTTCCGATCCGCATCATTGAAGAAGAGAAGCTGAAGACCAGGATCCTTCTTGCCTGGAAAAAGGATCGCAGGCCTTCTGCCGTGATGCAGGATTTTATCAATATCTGTGAGAAATATGCAGGAAACCCTGCAATCTGATCATGGACCTGGAAAGGGGATGTATGCAGAAATCAGTCTTTGAGATGCTCTTCCTTCCAGTGCTTCCATTTCTGAACAGCTTCCGGATTCTGCTTTTCCAGCCGTTCTTCCAGCTTTTTCCGGCGCTGTTCCAGCCGTTCTAGGACTTCCGGATGCTCGGCAAGGATTTTTTCTTTCAGCTTGCCACGGCGCTTTTCCAGAAGATGAAGGATCAGTTTCCGGTCGGAAGTTAATTCCTCAGGCAGCTCATCCATATGTAATTCAATTCTTCGAAGCAGTTCATCCTCATCCAGAACACCCAGCCCATGCCAGTTATCCAGAAGCTCTTCCAGACCTTCTTCGGAGAGACGTTGGATATCCGGGATCTGATGCAGCTGTTCAATAATGTGATGGACAGATTCTTCGATCTCTTTTACTGCATCATCACCAAAAGCCCAGGCGAACTCTTCCAGGGTATTTTCTTCCTCTGCCGGAAGAAAAGCGATACTGCGGCGCAGAAGCTTTGTCTCGTCTTCCTTTGGAACATCCAGTTCATAAGGGGCTTCGATCCCTGCGTCATGCAGAGCAGCAAGAATGGTACGGCGGACCATACCGTCCTTGATCATATGACCGATGCCGAACTGACGCAGCTGGTCATTGATCTGGGTGGAATGTTCTGTGAGGTAAAAACGGATCCCACGTTTTTTCAGGCTTGCGGAGATGGCATCCAGACGGTCTGCTGCTGTGACATCAATGCTGTTGATAGCACTGGCATCTACGATCACTACCCTGGTGTCTTTTCGGATGCTGTTCTCAATATCTTCCTGAAAAATCTTTATATTTGCAAAAAACAGGTTTTCGCTGAAACGGTAGATCACAACGCCCTTAATAGGGTAGGCGAAACGGTTTTTGGACAGATCAAAATAAGCATCTCTTCCAGGGATCATACCACGGAAGGAGCGCGGCGGATTGGTGGCCTTCAGGATCACAGCTACGAAAGAGAGCAGGATACCAATGATAACCCCATAAATGGTTCCAAGACAGAGCACACTGAAACCGGCAGCCATGAAGATGTAGAATTCTGTACGGCTTACTTTGAAAAGACGTACAGCCAGATGGGTTTCCACCACATCCATCAGAGCAGAGATCACAATGGCTGTCAGTACAGGAACCGGAAGATATCCGATAAAACCGGTGCCGAAAAGAAGGATCAGAGCCATGGTGATCCCGGCAGTGATGGAAACCGCCTGAGATTTTCCACCGTACTGTTCATTGAGGGAGGTGCGGGAGATACTGCCGTTTACCGGGCAGCAGCCTACTGCGGCGGCAGCAATATTTCCGGCGGCACAGGCCAGGATTTCCTGACGGTCGTTCAGCTTATAATCATTGCGGAACGCAAAGGTATTCTCTGCAAGAAGAGTTTCTGCCATAATGACAACAGCAACCATAAGACCGCGGCCTGCCGCCTGGGTCAGATCAACATTTCCGAAATCCGGGATCACCAGGGAGGGAAGTCCACGTTCTACAGACTGCAGGAGGACTACGCCTTTTTCGTCCACATGAAAAACAACGGTGGAAAGAACACCCAGAGCCATAATAACGATAGCCATGGGGAATTTCGGCGCCAGCTTTTTAAATGTGCGGATCAGCACCAGAGCACCAAGCCCCATGAAGAGGGAAAGCCAGCTGATATTTTTGGCGGCAGCGAAGATATGCTCTGCCAGTTCCAGGAGCTCTCCGGATCCTGCAGGACTTCCCATAAGTTTCGGGATCTGCATCAGGATGATGGTAACTGCGATACCGCTGATAAAACCGCCCATAACAGGTGTGGAGATAAAGTCCACGATCTTATCTGCGTGAAGCAGAAAGAAGATAAACAGCCACAGACCTGCAAAAAGTGCGATGGCAGGAACATAATCCATGGCAGCTTCTGACTCTGCAGCAATGCCAAGAGTGGACAGTGCACCACCTACAATGGCAGCAGGTGCCGCATCAACTCCGAAGATAAACTGTCTTGAAGTGGAAAATAGAGCAAACAAAAGGATCGGCAGAACAGAACCGTACAGTCCGTATACCGCCGGGATCCCGGAAATCTGGGCATATCCCATGGAGATAGGGATGGATACAGCTGCCATGATGATGCCGGAGAAAATATCTTTGGGAAGGTATTCCTTCCGATATCCTCGCAGCGTGGAAAACAGGGAAAGCTTCATATAGTCACATCCTTTTCTGAAAAATATTTTCTATTATATACCAAAGAGAGCCTGCAGGAAAGAAGCAAAGCAAAGGTTCCAGGTGAAAAATCGTGGACAAAGAATAACTGCCATATTATAATAAATGCGAAATTGCAGTAACCGTAAGAGAATACAGGCTGCAAAGCTGAGAAATCATCAATCATCAGGAAAGGTTAAGATATAAATGAAAAAAGCGATCATAGCAATGAGCGGCGGTGTAGACAGCTCCGTGGCAGCTCTTTTGACAAAGGAATCCGGTGACGAGTGCATCGGCGCTACCATGAAACTTTACAATAACGAAGATATCGGTGTCCACAGGGAAAAGACCTGCTGTTCCCTGGACGATGTTGAGGATGCCAGAAGCGTAGCCTATCAGATGGATATGCCTTACTACGTGTTTAATTTTACCGCAGATTTCCATACAGAGGTTATGGACAGGTTTGTAGATGCCTACGAAAACGGCTGCACCCCTAATCCATGTATCGACTGTAACCGATATCTGAAATTTGATAAAATGTTTCACCGCATGCAGGAGATCGGCTACGATTATATTGTAACCGGACATTATGCAAGAGTGGAGTACGATGAGAAACGGGACCGCTACCTTCTGAAAAAAGCAGTGGACGATACAAAGGATCAGTCATACGTTCTCTATATGCTGACCCAGGAACAGCTGGCACATGTAAAGCTTCCGCTTGGAGGTCTCCGGACCAGGTTCGTGTCATTGCCGAAAAACATGGCTTTATCAATGCCAGAAAGCATGACAGTCAGGATATCTGCTTTGTGCCGGACGGCGACTATGCGAAATTTATTGAGAAATACACAGGCAAAAAAACACCGGAGGGTAATTTTGTAGATAAAGAGGGAAACTATATCGGACGCCATAAGGGAATCATCCATTACACGATCGGCCAGCGCCGCGGCCTTGGCATTCCGGCGGCCAGCCGTCTTTATGTCTGTGAGATCTCTCCGAAGACCAATACGGTAGTTCTCGGGGACAACGAAGATCTTTTCAGCAGTGAACTTGAGGCAGACAGTGTAAATCTGATCTCTGTGGACAGCTTAACTGAGCCGAAAAGAGTGACTGCCAAGATCCGTTACCGTCACAAAGAGCAGCCTGCCACTGCATGGCAGACACCGGATGGCATCCTTCATGTGAAATTTGATGAACCGCAGAGAGCCATCACAAAAGGCCAGGCTGTAGTGATGTATGACGGAGATGAGGTTGTAGGTGGTGGCGTTATAAATAAAATCTATAACTAGTCATAAATAAAGGTGAGAACCTAAATAGATAAAACCCATTGACATACTAGGAAAAGGGTGATATGATTGCATCATCAAAAAACGGAGCACACAAAACAAGGTGAGCAACGTGATGATCAGGAGGAAATCATGAAGGTTTTACAGAAGTCAACAAGGGTGTTTATCGAAGAAAAGCGAATGTGTTGTTGTCGCTGATAAGCAGATGATCATAAGATAAGAAATTACTATTTTACCGAATATAAGAATAAAAGAAAAGAGGACAAACACATGAGCAAAATTACAAGAGATCAGAGAAAATTCAAATTTGAGACATTACAGCTTCACGTAGGACAGGAACAGCCGGATCCGGTTACAGATGCAAGAGCAGTACCAATCTACCAGACATCTTCCTATGTATTCCGCAACTGCGATCATGCAGCAGCACGTTTCGGACTTGCAGATGCCGGTAACATTTACGGACGTCTTACAAACCCGACAGAGGACGTATTCGAGAAGAGGATCGCAGCACTTGAGGGTGGCTCCGCAGCACTTGCAGTAGCATCCGGTGCAGCAGCTATCACATACACGATCGAGAATCTTGCACAGCAGGGAGATCACATTGTAGCAGCCAAAAATATTTACGGCGGTACAACAAACCTTCTGGAGCATACGCTTCCGGCATACGGAATCACAACAACATTTGTTGATGTATTCAATCTCGAGGAAGTGGAGAATGCGATCCAGGAGAACACAAAAGCTGTTTATATTGAGACTCTTGGAAACCCAAATTCTGATGTTGTAGATATTGAGGCTCTTGCAAAAATCGCTCACAAACATAAAATTCCGCTTGTTGTAGATAATACATTTGCAACACCATACCTCGTAAGACCAATTGAGTATGGCGCAGATATCGTTGTTCATTCCGCAACAAAATTCATCGGTGGCCACGGAACTACTATCGGTGGTGTGATCGTAGAGAGTGGTAAGTTCGACTGGGAGGCATCCGGCAAATTTGCATCTCTTACAGAGCCAAACCCAAGCTATCATGGCGTAAGCTTCACAAAAGCATGCGGACCGGCTGCATTTGTTACAAAGATCCGTGCGATCCTTCTTCGTGACACAGGAGCAACAATTTCTCCGGTGAGCTCCTTTATCTTCCTTCAGGGACTTGAGACACTGTCTCTCCGTGTAGAGCGTCATGTTGAGAACGCACTGAAGGTTGTACAGTATCTGAATGATCATCCGCAGGTAGAGAAGGTTCATCATCCGTCTGTATCCACAGATCCAAGCCAGCAGGAGCTTTATAAGAAATATTTCCCTAACGGCGGCGGTTCCATCTTTACATTTGAGATCAAGGGAGACGCACAGAAGGCAAAGGATTTCATTGATAACCTTGAGCTGTTCTCACTTCTTGCAAACGTTGCAGATGTGAAATCCCTTGTTATCCATCCGGCTACTACAACACACAGCCAGTGCACAGAGGAAGAGCTTCTTGATCAGGGAATCAAGCCAAACACGATCCGTCTTTCCATCGGAACTGAGAATATCGATGATATCATCCAGGATCTTGATGAGGCATTCAAGGCTGTCCAGTAAATAAGACAATTAAATAAGAAGAACACCTTCTGAAATCAATAGCACAGAAAAATCTGCTCCGGAACATATGAGAACATAGTCCCGGGGCAGATTTTTTGTGTGCTTATCTGGAAAATCCAAAAGTGGGAAGATCCGTGTCGATGGCACTGAGGATGCATGGATCATGTGCGATTTTTTTCAGGCGGATCCTGATGCTACGAGTTCTTCTAATGTTCCGAAGGTATATCCCATCTCTTCCCATTTTGTCAGCAGCTCATCCAGAATGGAAGCATTGGTGGAAGAGGTGCTGTGCAGCAGCACAATGGCACCCGGATGGATCCGCCCCAGAAGCTTTTCAAAAGCTTCTTCTTTCGAAGGCTGCTTATCTTGATACCAGTCCACATAAGCCAGACTCCAGAAAAAAGTGTGATATCCAAGCTCTTTTGCCATCTCTAAATTTTCCGTGCTGTAGATGCCCTGGGGTGGCCGGTAAAATTTTGTCATTTCTTTCCCAGTGGCTTCCTTATAAAGAACCTCCACATCCGTAAGCTGCTTCTGAAAGGCGTCCTTTGTGGAGATACCGGACATATCCGGGTGTGTCATGGTGTGGTTGCCTATGATATGGCCTGCATCTACGATCTCACGGATCAGTTCCGGTTTTTCACGGATCAGTGTTCCCACAACAAAAAATGTGGCATGTACCTGATGCTTATGTAAGGCATTCAGAATGGCAGGCATATTTCCATTGTCATAGCCTGCGTCAAAGGTAAGATAGATTTTTTTCTCATCGCTATCGGCTGCATACCAGGCATTGTATTTTTTTAATTCTTCCATAGAAGCATTTCCTGTGGGCCGTTTGCCTTCTTCCTGAAAACCGAGCCCCCAGTTTTCATTTTGGAATGTCATAGAAGCAGAAGAGGTCTGGCTGTTTTCGGCAGAATTCGGATCGGATCGTGGGTCGGAAGTAAAATGAGAATAGATCTTTCCTACAAGACTGCCAAGAGCAAAAGCCATGACAAAGAAAAAAATAAGACGGTAGATGTGTTTTTGTTTCATGGGAACCTCAGAGAAAGTGGAGTTATTAATATGTTTATGAACACAGAGAAGAAGATATGAAAGCAGAAGATCATAAGACTATGTTTGTAAGAAAGGGATAAAAATAAGCAAAAAATAAGAGCCATCAGCGATTGATTTCTTCTGCCGATGACTCTTTTAATTTTCATTATCCAATGGAATATACCTCTCATTTCTTAGATTTAAAACTTATACGGAATTAAAATTTACGTTCTCGGTGGTCCGTACCTCCTTGTTTTAATTATGATGGAAAATCTTTAAATCTTCTGGTGGACTGTACCTCTCTTTCTTAGATTATGGGAAGTAAGTTATGTTTTCGGTGGGTTCACGCTCCTTTTTGATTTAGTTTTTTGTTTTCCGTTTGTTTTATTTGATGGTTAAACTATAACAGATAAAATAGAAAATGTCAATACTAAATTTAAAAAAAAACAAAGATAAGCATAAAAAGAAAAATAATAAAAATAAAAGAACTGAAAAATCAGACAATATCAAGGCCGGATAAAAGGTATAGACCCAACCCTTTTCGGACAAGCTACCCTCATGAACATAAGAAGAAAATCACAAAGTGCAGGAGATCATAAACAGTATTATTATTTTCAAGGAGGGAAAAACTTATGCTACGTTATCTGCCTGTTCGAAAAGTTCATGCAAGACAGGTCCTTGATTCCAGGGGGAATCCTACAGTGGAAGCGGAAGTGACGGTAGGTGAAGGAATCGTGGGGATTAACGGATACACAGGAAGAGCCATGGTGCCGTCCGGAGCATCCACAGGTAAATTTGAGGCTGTGGAGCTGCGGGACGAAAACCGGGAGGAATATCTGGGACAGAGTGTGAAAAAAGCAGTGGAAAATATCAATACACGTCTGGCAGATGCCATTATCGGAGAGAATGCTCTGAACCAGGCATGGATCGACCATCTTCTGATCGAAACCGACGGAACGGAGAACAAAAGCAGTGCAGGAGCCAATGCCACACTGGCAGTATCTCTGGCAGCAGCCCGTGCAGCAGCCGGGGCCCTTCGGCTTCCTCTTTATCAGTATCTGGGCGGCTGCCATACCATGCAGCTTCCGGTACCGATGATGAATATTTTAAACGGGGGAAAGCATGCGGACAATACGGTAGATCTTCAGGAGTTTATGATCATGCCAACCGGAGCTGACTGCCTGGAAAAGGGTATCCGCATGTGTGCGGAAGTCTACCAGCACTTAAAGCTTCTTCTCCGGGAAAAAGGACTCTCCACAGCGGTTGGAGATGAAGGCGGCTTTGCTCCGGATCTTTCAGATTCGGAGGAAGTGCTTACCCTGATTGTTCACGCCATAGAAAAAGCAGGATATAAACCAGGAGAAGAGATCACCATTGCCATTGATGCAGCCTCCAGCGAGCTTTATGATGAGGAAAAGGGCGTGTACTTTTTCCCTGGGGAGAGCCGCATGAAAGGAGAAAAGATCTACCGGGATGCTGGTGAGATGACAGAGTATTATGAAAAACTGGTGGAAAAATTTCCCATTGTTTCCATTGAGGACGGTCTCTGGGAGGATGACTGGGAAGGCTGGAAATATCTGACGGAACACCTGGGAAAAAAGATCCAGCTGGTAGGCGACGATCTGTTTGTCACCAATATCAAACGGCTGCACTGCGGCATCGGGCTTGATGTTGCCAATGCTATCCTTATTAAGGTAAACCAGATCGGAACTCTCACGGAAACTCTGGATGCGGTGGAGATGGCTCAGCATGCCGGGTATCGTGCAGTGATCTCTCACAGGTCCGGGGAAACAGAGGATTCCTTTATCGCAGATCTGGCAGTTGCCTGTGGGGCAGGACAGATCAAAACTGGCGCACCCTGCCGTTCGGACCGGAATGCCAAATATAATCAGCTTCTGCGGATCCATGAACAGCTAGGAACTCTTGGAAGATATACAGATCCTTTTGCAAAAAAATCTCAGAAAAAGCCCTGCATAAAATAAACGGAAAATGGTTGAAATCCCGGTTTAGCTATGGTAAAATAACCTCTAGTTGATTAGGAGGTGTAACCGCGTGAACATTTTGAAGATTATTCTGACTGTAATTTATGCAATAGATTGTATTGCTCTGACTGTTGTCGTACTGATGCAGGAGGGCAAGCAGCAGGGTCTTGGCTCTATCGCCGGAGTAGCTGATACTTACTGGGGTAAGAATAAGGGCCGTTCCATGGAAGGTGGTCTTGTAAGAGGTACCATTATCATGGGAGTTATTTTCTTTGTACTGTCAGTCGTACTGAACATTATCTGATCTGCCAGGGGCAGAACGGAAGTTGGTAACACTCTTGCTGCGTTAGCATGCAGAAGAAACTCGGATGGGGACTTCTTTTGTTAATCAGCAGGAGTGTTTTTGCGTTGATACAGGGGCACGGGTGAACCTTCCTTCGGAATGATAACAGGGTAAAAATGAAATATAAATATGAAACAGGAGAAAATGTGAAAAGATCGAAAAATTTTGAAAAAAGAAAAAAATTTATAATGGAGCTTCTGGGAGATCCGCTGTATAAGCCCATGCGCCTGCGTGAGATCGCATCCCTCCTTCAACTGGATAAGAGTGAGAAAAAAGAGCTTTTTGATGTGCTGGACGAGCTTTGCGCCCAGGGCAAGGCTGAAGTAGATAATAAAGGAAGATACAGCAAGGTTTCCGGCAAGCGCAGAGATAGACGAAAGAATAAAGAAGCTCTGAAGGCAGAAAAGCCGGAGCGTGGCCGTAAGGGAAGAGAACGCAAAGAGAAGAATCATGAGGAATATCGTTTCTCTGAGAAGGACGGAACCCTCATGGAGGGAACTTTTATTGGCCATTACAAGGGCTTTGGCTTTGTGGAAGTGGAGGATCAGGAACAGGATATTTTTATTCCGGAAAATGACACGGGAAGCGCCATGCATCAGGATAAGGTGCAGATCCTTGTACGGAACGGACATAAAGAGGGAAAACGTCAGGAAGGTGTTGTGCTGAAGGTTCTGGAAAGGGGAATGCCTTCGATCGTGGGAACATACCAGAGCAGTCGTGATTATGGCTTTGTGATCAGTGATAACCCCAAATTTTCCAAAGACATCTTTATTTCCAGAAAAAACTCCATGGGAGCAAAGGACGGAGACAAGGTAGTTGCAGAGATCACAGATTACGGCTCGAGAAACCGGAAGCCGGAAGGAAAGATCACAGAGGTGCTGGGAAACTTACGTTCACCTGGAACAGATATCCTTGCTATTGTGAAGAGCTTTAACATACCAAGTGTATTTCCTGACAAAGTACTTCGCCAGGCTGATCGTGTGCCGGATTATGTACAGGAAGCGGATCTGGATGGAAGACTGGATCTCAGAAATCTTGTTACAGTTACCATTGACGGTGAGGATGCAAAGGATCTGGATGATGCCATTTCCCTGACAAAGGAGGATAGAATCTACCATCTGGGTGTGCACATCGCAGACGTGAGCAACTATGTTCAGGGCGGCAGTGCCCTTGACAGAGAGGCACTGAAGCGAGGAACTTCCGTCTATCTTGCAGACCGTGTCATTCCCATGCTTCCGGAGCGACTTTCCAACGGTATCTGTTCTCTGAACCAGGGACAGGACCGTCTGACTCTAAGCTGTCTGATGGATGTTAATGAAAATGGAAAGGTGGTTTCCCATAAGATCGCAGAAACAGTGATCCGTGTAGATGAGCGTATGTGTTACACAGATGTGAAAAATATTCTGGAAGATACCGATGATGTGGCGAAGAGACGCTATGAAGCTTTGATCCCTATGTTTTTCCTGATGAAAGAGCTTTCCGGGATCCTGCGCAGTCGTCGACATACAAGAGGTTCCATTGATTTTGATTTTCCGGAGAGTAAGATCATCCTGAATGCTGCAGGAAGAGCTATTGATGTGCAGCCTTATGAGGCCAATGTGGCAACCAGGATCATTGAGGATTTTATGCTTCTTGCCAATGAAACAGTTGCACAGGAATACTGCACCGGAGATTATCCTTTTGTATACAGAACTCATGAAAATCCGGATCCGGAAAAGATTGAAAGTCTTCTGATGCTTCTTCATAATGAAGGAGTCAACATACAGAAATCCGGACAGGAGATCACGCCTGGTGAGATCCAGGAGATCCTGGAAAGTATTGAGGGAATGCCCAATGAGGCACAGATCAGCCGCCTGACCTTGCGTACCATGAAACAGGCAAAATATACTACGGAATGCAGCGGACATTTCGGACTTGCAGCGAAGTATTACTGCCACTTTACTTCTCCGATCCGAAGATATCCGGATCTTCAGATCCACAGGATCATCCATGACCGTCTGAGAGGCCGACTGGTAAGGGAAGGACGTACCGAGCATTACAAGGAAATCCTGGATGAAGTGGCACGCCAGTCCAGTGTATGCGAACGGCGTGCAGACGAAGCGGAAAGAGAATCCGATAAGCTGAAGAAAGCAGAGTATATGTCCTATCATCTTGGAGAGGAGTATGAGGGGATCATTTCCGGCGTTACAGGATGGGGACTTTATGTGGAGCTTCCGAATACCGTGGAAGGACTGATCCATATCAATACATTACGAGATGACTATTATGTATTTGACCAGGATGCATATGAACTGCGGGGAGACATGACAGGAAGGATCTTCCGCCTTGGGCAGAAGGTCCGTGTCCGTGTGGCAGATGCGGATAAAATGCTGAAAACCGTGGATTTTGTCCTGGCTGAGGAAGACTGAGGGAGCGCGAAATGGCAAAAAAAACAGGAATGAAACTGATCGCAAATAATAAAAAGGCTTTTCATGATTATTTTATCGAGGATACTTATGAGGCCGGGATCGCACTTGCAGGAACCGAGGTGAAATCCTTACGTTCCGGTAAATGCAGCATCAAGGAGGCCTTTGTCCGTGTGGAAAACGGAGAAGTTTATGTATATGGAATGCATATCACTCCTTATGAGAAAGGAAATATTTTTAACAAAGATCCTCTTCGTGTGCGTAAGCTTCTGCTGCATCGCTACGAGATCAATAAGATCGAAGCTAAATTAAAGGAAAAAGGACTGACTTTGGTACCACTGAAGGTTTATTTCAAGGACAGTCTGGTAAAAATAGAGATTGGCATGGCGCGTGGTAAAAAGCTTTACGACAAGCGCCAGGATATTGCAAAGAAGGATCAGAGAAGAGAAGCGGAGCGGGACTTTAAAGTAAAAAATCTTTATTGATCAGCTGATTTCAACCGAAAAAATAAAAGTATGATAAAATGCGGGGAATGAGAAATGACAGAGGTACAGGACAGACGTAAAAAAACGGTAGAAGCATCAATGACGGAGCAGGTTCATCTGATCATGCAGCAGCATCTGAACGGAGGCGGAAGACTTTTTGGCGGAGCGCTGATGCAGTGGCTGGATGAGGTTGCCGGAGTGGTAGCTATGCGTCATGCGGAGACATATCGGGTAGTAACTGCGGCAGTGGACAATCTTCAGTTTAAGCATGCGATCTATGAGGGAGAGATCGTAGTACTTAAGGGATATGTGACTGATGTGGGAAGAACTTCCATGGAGGTTGAGATCGATACGTATGTGGAACGGCCGGATGGCATGCGTCATACTGTAAACCGGGCATTTTTTGTGATGGTGGCTGTAGATGAAGACCAGAAACCGATCCAGGTACCGGAACTGATCATTACCACAGAAGCGGAAAAAGCCCGGAATGAAGCTGCGAAAATGCGCCGTGATATGCGCAGGCAGCGAAGGGAAAACGGATTCTGACCTCAGCTGTTCCAATTTTTGACATAGTTTAAAATATCTAAAGATTCTGTGAAATTCAGAACGGTCAGGTTGACAAGAAAGTGATACTCTGTAATAATAGAAAAGGAAAACCTGACAGCGAATAGGACCATTTTATATGGAGGAGATATAATGAAAAAACGTTATTTGATTCTTGCCGGAATTCTTGCAGCGAGCATGCTTGCAGCCGGTTGCGGAAAGAAGAACTCTGTGGCACCGGAGCAGAAGGTGGAGGCAACGGCAACCCCGACGGTAACGGAAGCTGCGAAAACGGATGTGGTGGAGATGCAGACCTCTACGGATGAAACAGCAAATATCAAGAACGTAATGGGAACCAAGAGTGAGACCACTACCAGTATTGTATTTACCAATAAGATGAACTCCACGATTTCTGCAATTTATGTCCGTCCGACCAGAGATGATGGCGATGACAGTGATGAGACCTGGGGAAGTGATCTTGTAAATGGTAAATTCACACTGGCTTCCAACGACAAGGCTGTTTATTATATGGAGAAGAGCCAGAAGGACGATAACGGAGATACAGCAACAAGCTTTGATGTAAGGATTACATTTTCTGACGAAGAGCAGAATGAATGTTTCTTCCGCCAGCTGCCGCTTCTGACGATCTCACAGCTGAGTCTTTGTATGGATGGTGAGGGTGAAGACGGAATCCCATATGCTACATATCTGGCGAGCGGAAGCACCAAGGAGGTGTCTACCCTGAAGGATGTAAAGGCAAGACTTGGCATTGAGGATGACAGTGAAAGTGACAGTGACAGTACAGATTCTTCAGACAGTACGGCTGTGACTCCGACTCCGGAGAGTTCTGATGATAATGGAGACAGTACAGACAGCAGTTCGTCCGGCAGTTCGGACTCCACATCCACACCGGATCCAACATCTGCACCAGCTTCCTCTGATTCTTCCGATGCGGATCCTACGGAAGCACCATCCGGCGAGGATGATCCGGCATCTGTAGCAGCAAGATATATCGGTCAGTCCATGTCTGAGCTTGAGAATGCATGCGGCAGCCCAAATGGCAGTGATTATGAGGACGAGCCGGAGTCCGGTAAGACAGGTTATTATTATTATGATACGTTTACGGTATCCACAACTTTTGACGATGACGGCAATGAAGTTGTATCCGGCGTATGGTAAAGGAGAATAAACATATGAAAAGAGTGTTACTGAAATTAAGCGGAGAGGCTCTTGCAGGAGAGCAGAAGAGAGGCTTTGATGAAGCAACTGTTACAGAGGTTGCCAAACAGATCAAGACGATCGTGGATGAAGGACTTCAGGTTGGTATCGTGATCGGAGGTGGAAACTTCTGGAGAGGACGTACCAGCGGAGCCATGGACAGAAGCAAGGCGGATCAGATCGGCATGCTTGCTACTATCATGAACTGTATCTATGTGTCTGACATTTGCAGATATGTGGGACTTAAGACAGAGGTGTTTACCCCGTTTGTATGTGGTGCATTTACCACACTTTATTCCAAGGATGCTGTAGAAGAGAGCTTCGCAGAAGGAAAGGTTGTATTCTTTGCAGGTGGTACCGGCCATCCGTATTTCTCTACAGATACAGCTACTGTACTTCGTGCTGTTGAGATCGGCGCAGATGCCATTCTTCTTGCCAAGGCTGTTGACGGAATCTATGACAGTGATCCGAAGGTAAATCCGGATGCCAAGAAGTATGATGAGATTTCCATTGATGAAGTAGTTGCAAAGAAGCTGGCAGCTATGGATCTTACCGCTTCCATCATGTGTATGGAGCAGAAGATGCCGATGCTGGTATTCGGTCTTGATGAAAAGGACAGCATCGTCAATACCGTACATGGCAAGTTCTCCGGAACAAAGGTAACCGTGTGATCAAAAGGGAATAATAAAAAAACCATACAGGGAGATATGTGAAATGGATGAGAGAATTCAGGTATACGAAACAAAAATGGGAAAAACACTGAATGCTTTGGAGAGTGAGCTGACAACCATCAGAGCCGGCCGTGCAAACCCGCATATTCTTGACAAACTTACCGTAGATTATTATGGAGCACCGACTCCGCTCCAGCAGGTTGCAAACATTTCTGTACCGGAGGCACGTATGATCCAGATTCAGCCGTGGGAATCCAGCATGATCAAAGCGATCGAGAAAGCGATCCTTTGCTCTGATCTGGGATTAAACCCGAGCAACGATGGAAAAATGATCCGTCTTGTTTTCCCGGAGCTTACCGAGGAGCGTCGTAAAGAGCTGGTGAAGGACGTTAAGAAAAAAGGCGAGGGTGCCAAGGTTGCAGTAAGAAATATCCGTCGTGATGCCAACGATGCATTTAAGAAACTTGCAAAACAGGATGTTTCTGAGGATGAGATCAAAGAGCTTGAGGATCAGATCCAGAAACTTACAGATAAGTACATCAAGGAAGTTGACAAGGCGATCGAGAACAAGTCTAAAGAGATTCTGACTGTATAATTGTAAGAAATACGAGGATAGAGAGGGCTTCTTTGAAGAAGCTCTCTTTCTGTATGGAGGAGATTTATGAACGTACCAAATCATATCGCGATCATTCTGGACGGAAACGGACGTTGGGCAAAGGAACGAGGAATGCCGAGAACCTACGGACATGTAAAGGGATGCGCCAATCTTGAAAACATTTGTTATGATATCAAAGACCTTGGGGTGAAATATCTTACGGTTTACGCTTTTTCCACAGAAAACTGGAAACGCTCCAGAGAAGAAGTGGAAGCACTGATGAAACTGTTCCGCGGTTATCTTAAGAAATGTATCAAGATTTCCAAGAAAAATAATATGAAGATGAAAGTCATCGGAGATGTTACTGCCTTTGCACCGGATATCCAGCAGAGTGTCCGGGAACTGGAGGAATATTCCAAAGATTTTGACGGTATTTATTTTCAGCTGGCATTAAATTACGGAAGCCGTGATGAGATCCGCCGTGGAATGCAGAGGATGGCACAGGATGTAAAAGACGGAAAGGTTGAGCCGGATGGCATTACAGAAGATACGATTGAGAGCTATCTGGATACTGCAGGTGTACCGGATCCGGATCTTTTGATCCGCACAAGCGGTGAGCAGCGGCTTTCCAATTTCCTGCTTTGGCAGCTTGCCTATTCCGAGTTTTATTTTACACCGGTTGCATGGCCGGATTTCAATAAAGAAGAGCTGATCAAAGCCATCGAGAAATACAATCAGAGAGACAGACGCTACGGTGGCGTCAAGGAGGAGTAGATCATGTTTAAGACAAGACTGATAAGTGGTATCGTCCTTGTCATTATTGCCCTGGCAACTATCATTTCCGGAAGCTGGATCTTATTTTTTACACTTCTGGCTGTTTCATTGATCGGAATGAGAGAGCTTTACAAGGTAATGAAGGTAAGCGATGAGCATGTTACCGTGCTGGAACTTGTAGGATATCTTGGAGCAGTGCTTTATTATATTGCCATGAAAGCTGATTTTGGAAATTACGGAACAATGGCGATCATCATCAGTATGATCCTGATCCTGTTTGTTTATGTATTCGGTTATCCGAAATACCATGCAGAACAGGTGATGGCAGCATTTTTTGGAGTTGTATATGTTGCTGTGATGCTTTCCTTTATCTATCTTACCAGAAGCCTTCCGGACGGAAAATTCCTGGTATGGCTGATATTCCTGTGCTCCTGGGGATGTGACACCTGTGCTTACTGTGTGGGAATGCTTATCGGAAGGCATAAAATGGCGCCGGTTTTAAGCCCGAAGAAATCCATCGAGGGAGCTGTAGGAGGCGTTGCGGGAGCGGCGCTTCTTGGAGTGATCTATGCAGCAGCAACACAGGGAAAAATGGCTGAGTATGCCTTGATCTGCGCAGTTGGAGCTCTGATCTCCATGGTGGGTGATCTGGCTGCATCTGCGATCAAAAGAAACCAGAACATCAAGGACTATGGAAAGCTGATACCGGGCCATGGAGGAATCCTGGACCGTTTTGACAGTGTGATCATCACAGCCCCTGTTATTTACTATCTTGCAAAAACGATTCTTGGAATTTAGGAGACATTGAAATGAAGAATATTGCAATTTTAGGTTCTACCGGCTCCATCGGGACCCAGACACTGGATGTGGCAAGAAAAAACGAAGACCTTCGTGTTGTTGCAGTCAGTGCAGGCAAAAGTGTGGAGAAGCTGGAAGAGCAGATCCGTGAGTTTCATCCGCTTCTGGCAGCAGTCTGGGATGAAGAAGCAGCCCGGGATCTGAAAACGCGTATTGCGGACACGGATACAAAGGTAGTCAGCGGAATGGAAGGACTTCTGGAGCTTGCGTCCATGCCGGAATCCGAAATTCTTGTCACTGCGATCGTGGGAATGATCGGGATCCGTCCTACCATGGAGGGAATCCGTGCCGGAAAGGACATTGCCCTGGCAAATAAGGAAACCCTTGTCACAGCCGGTCATCTGATCATGCCCATGGCAAAAAAGTATGGCGTATCTATCCTTCCGGTAGACAGTGAACACAGCGCTATTTTCCAGGCTATCCACGGAGAAGAAAACAAAGAGATCCACAAGCTTCTGATCACGGCATCCGGTGGTCCCTTCCGCGGACGTACCACAGAAGAGCTGCGAAGGGTCACTGTTGCAGATACTCTGAAGCATCCAAACTGGGTAATGGGACGAAAGATCACCGTAGATTCCGCAACCCTGGTAAACAAAGGGCTGGAAGTTATGGAAGCCAAATGGCTGTTTGACATGGATCTGGATCATATTCAGGTGGTGGTGCAGCCGCAGAGTATCATCCATTCCATGGTGGAGTTTAAGGATGGTGCGATCATGGCACAGCTTGGAACTCCGGATATGAGACTTCCGATCCAGTACGCTCTGTACTATCCGCACAGACGATATCTGGACGGAGACCGTCTTGATTTCACGAAGCTTCATGAGATCACATTTGAGGTTCCGGATATGGAGACATTCCGGGGACTTCCTATGGCGATCCAGGCATCCCGGGAGGGCGGAAGTATGCCGACTGTCTTTAATGCAGCCAATGAGCTTGCAGTAAAGAAATTCCTGGAGGAAAAGATCGGCTTTCTGGATATTTATGAGATTATTGCACAGTCTATGGAAAGACATAAAAAAATCGCACATCCGGATCTGGATGAGATCCTTTCTGTAGAGCAGGATACTTATCAGTGGATCGAAAGCAGGTGGTAAATTGAGATTTGTGATTGCTGTAATTATTTTCAGCGTTGTGATACTGATCCATGAGCTGGGACATTTTCTTCTGGCAAAAAAGAATCACATCGAGGTATTGGAATTTTCTCTTGGTATGGGACCCAGGATCATAAGTACGGTAAAGGGCGGCACACGTTATTCCGTGAAACTGTTTCCTCTTGGAGGTTCCTGCGCCATGGCCGGAGAGGATGCGGAAGATGACAGTCCGGGAACCTTTAATTCGGCTCCTGTGTGGGGCAGGATCGCAGTGGTTGCTGCCGGTCCGATATTTAATTTTCTGCTGGCATTTGTTTTGTCTGTGATTATTGTAGGCTGTATGGGCTATGATCCGGCAACCGTATTAGAAGTAACCCAAAATTCTGCTGCGGAAAAGGCCGGATTGAAAAAGGGTGATGTGATCACGGAATATCAGGGCTATCATATTGATCTGGGGAAAGATCTTTATGTATATTCGTATCTCAACGAACTGAAAGAGGGAGATACCATCCGGCTGAAAGTAAAACGTGATGGAAAGGAACTGGAGATTTCCTATAAACCAGATGTAAATGTGCGGTATCTTCTTGGCTTTAACCGTTCTGATGTAAATTCCATGACAGTGGAATCACTGATCAAGGGAATGCCACTGGAAGAGGCAGGTCTGGAAGTAGGCGATGTGATCACGAAGATCAACGGTGTGGAGGTTCCGGACGGAAATGCATATGAAAAATACATCGAGGAGCATCCATTGTCCAATGAACCTGTGACGATCACCTATGAGCGTGACGGACTGGAATATGAGGCAGAGATAACACCAAGGGAATACAGAACACCGGTTTCCGGTTTCGGATATAACACATACAGTGAAAAAACTTCCGGCTTTAATGTTCTGAAATATGGTGCTGTGGAAGTGAAATACATGATCCGTACTACGATCTTAAGCCTGAAAGAGCTTGTGACCGGTCACCTTGGAATGAAAGACTTAAGTGGTCCTGTGGGTGTTGTGGATGCCATTGGCGACACTTACGAACAGTCCAAGAGTGAGGGAACGCTGATGATCTGGATGAATTTGCTGAACATGGCAGTTCTTCTTTCTGCAAACCTGGGAGTGATGAACCTTCTTCCTCTTCCTGCGCTGGATGGAGGAAGGCTGGTATTTCTGGTGGCAGAAGCGATCCGGAGAAAACCGGTAAACCGTCAGGTAGAAGGCATGATCCATTTTGCAGGGCTGATGCTTTTGATGGCGTTGATGGTTATCGTTATGTATAATGATATTCTGAAGATATTCTGATATCTGGCGGAAGAAGGTAAATATTAAGTGTTACTGAGAACGGAGTGAACAATAACTAGCAAGTGCTGTATGATCTGTGAGGAGATGATACAGCACTTTTTTTGTGCAGATATTTATTATATAATAAAGGCATCAGAGTAAAGGGGGATATATAAATTTGAAAAAGGATATTTTAATACTGGTGGCATTGATAGCAGTTGTTATAGCAGTTCCTTTTCTGGCTACAAAGGCAGAAGAGGCAATCCAGATCAAAAATGAGGAATTTAAGGAAAAACAGAACAGGGAATGTTATGAAAAAGCGGAAGAATGCATGGATGCAGGCAAATATGATGAGGCGATAGAGCTGCTGGAAAAACTTCCGGGATATTATGAGGATGTAGAATATATTATCCAATATGCAAAGTTTTGCGATGCTGTTCAGAATGGAGAAGGAATTGAGGAACTGTATAAGCTTATATGGTATGTTCCAAAGGGAGATGAGTACAGTAGCAAATATATAGAAGAATTGAGGAAGGCCCAGAAAGATACAGAAGAACAATACAAAAAATATATGGCACAGAAAGAAAAAGAAGAGGAAGAAAGAATGAGAAAGAAGGATGAGCCATATAAGGGAATGAAAGAAAAATACATAAACATTACGCTTCTGGGAAGGGCAAAAGAGAAAAGAACAGAACATTACTGGCGGGACACACCGGGAAAAAGGACACAGGACATTCAGTACAGATATATGTGGTATAACAGCAATGGAGCAAAAAAATTCATGGCAGTCTGCAGAAACGGACGGGTCAGCAGTGTAGTGGAATTTGTTTCATCCACAACATCCGGGAAAAAAACTTACCGTGGAAATATCAGCAGGAATAATGACAGAAAAGATATGTACGATGTGCAGGATTATGATGATCCGGAAGATTTTTATTATGATCATGCAGATGAGTTTGATGATATTCAGGATGCGGAAGATTACTGGGAGGAAGCACAGTAGGAGATATGGCATTTTGAGATTTTGTACATATACTAGCAGAGAACCAGTGTGCTTTCAGGCACAAAAAGGAGCCTCTGTTTATGAAAAATCATTCTTATATTTCAATGCAGCAGGATATGCCGGATCAGGGACAGCTGCAGGTGACGGTGCTGGACAGTGCCAGTAACCGTCCTGTGGAAAATGCTGCAGTGCGGATCTCGTACACAGGAGTCCCGGACAATGTGATCGAAGAAGTTCACACGGATTCCTCCGGAAGAACGCCGATGCTGGAACTGGCAGCTCCTCCGCTGGAATACAGCATGAAACCGGTGGAGCAGCAGCCCTATGCAGAATACACAGTTCAGATCAGTGCAGAGGGTTTTACACCAAAAGAAATAGCCGGGACAGAAGTTCTTCCCTATTCCATTGCCAGGCAGGGAGCATCCCTTAGCAGACAGCAGGGTAATGGAGTGGATTATCAGCGGATCGTCATCGGACCCCATACACTTTTTGGGGAATATCCTCCCAAAAATCCAGAAGCAGAGATCAAGCCGATAAATGAAACCGGCGAGATCGTATTAAACAAAGTGGTGATCCCGGAATATATCGTAGTCCATGACGGGCCGGTAGGGGATACCTCTGCACAGGATTATTATGTAAGATACAAGGATTATATCAAAAACGTGGCCAGCAGTGAGATCTACGCAACCTGGCCGGAGGACACGATACGTGCCAATGTTCTGGCGATTATGTCGTTTACTCTGAACAGAGTTTATACAGAGTGGTACCGGAATAAGGGATATGATTTCACCATTACGTCCTCTACAGCATACGACCACAAATGGATCTATGGCAGGAATATTTTTGAGAGTATCGACCGGATCGTGGATGAACTTTTTGAAAACTACCTTTCCAGACCGAATGTGCGTCAGCCGATCCTGACCCAGTACTGTGACGGACGCCAGGTGCAGTGCAGGGACCGGGGATGGATGACCCAGTGGGGAAGCAAAGCTCTGGGAGATCAGGGATATTCCGCCATTGAGATCCTGCGGAGCTTCTATGGAAACGATATGTATATCAATGTGGCGGAAGCAGTTTCCGGGATTCCCGCATCCTGGCCGGGATATGACCTGACTATCGGTGTTACCGGAGAAAAGGTACAGCAGATCCAGGAACAGCTTAATGCCATAGCAAAAGCCTATCCTGCCATCCCGTCAGTGATCGTGGATGGTATTTATGGTCCGGCTACTGCTGCATCTGTAAAAAAATTCCAGAATATATTTGGGCTTCCTGCATCCGGAGTGGTGGATTATCCAACCTGGTATAAGATACAGGACATTTATGTAGCAGTGACCAGGATAGCGGAGCTACAGTAAATATAAAAATAATAAAAATGTTCCTGGCCATTTTCGGAGTGATCTGATCGGGGCTGGGAGTGTAATGCGTGAACATGATTTCAGAAAAAAATGTTTGACGTTTCAGAATAAACCAAGTATAATGGCTGTTTGTATCTTTGAACGTAAATTGTAAAGAGATTGCGTTTATGAGCATGTGAAAAAAGCGAAATGAGAATGTCTGCTTTACAAAAGGAGTGATGAAAATGACATTTTATCAGGAACTGCAGTTAAGCTCAACCGGATCAAAACAGCTGATCAGAAATACCACAGACAAAAAGGAGAAAAGAAGGCATATTCTGATCTATAATTTTAAAGTGTATCTTGTCATGGCATTTTGTGTGGCGGTTGTGACATTGTACAGTAAGATAACCGGCAATGACAACAGTGTTGTAGGAGTAACCGTACTGCTGGCAGTGCTGGTTTTAAGACAGGCGGATTTCGGGATCCGGACGTCCCACGGATTGTTGTCCATTGCCGGGATTTTCTGTATTCTGATCGCAGGACCGAGATTATCCAATATGGTTTCACCGGTACCGGCATTTTTTGTTAATGCGATAAGCATCCTGTTACTGATGATCCTGGGATGCCATAATGTAATTATGTATAACCATTCCACATTTGTTCTCGGATATCTGCTTCTGATGGGATATGACGTAACCGGAAAGGCGTATCTGCTTCGTGTAGAGGGGCTTTTGGCCGGAATGGTTCTCTGCATGGTAGTTTTTTATAAGAATCAGAAAAACCGCCCGTATCGCAGGACGTTTCTGGACCTGTTCCGGGAATTTGATCTGCATTCCGCAAGAGGCAGGTGGTATTTAAGACTGACGCTGATCGTTTCCAGCGCTATGCTGATCATGTCTCTTCTGGGACTCCCAAGAGCAATGTGGGCCGGAATTGCCTGTATGTCCGTGTGTCTGCCGTTTACCGCGGATTGCAGGGGAAGAGCCGGAAAAAGAGCTATGTTCAACATCGTTGGCTGTATTCTGTTTGCAGTGCTTTATCTGATACTTCCGGAATCTATGTATCCCTATATTGGAATGATCGGAGGAATCGGTGTGGGATATTCCGCAGGTTATGCGTGGCAGACTGCATTTAATACATTTGGAGCACTGTCCATTGCATCAGGACTGTTTGGAATGCCGGCAGCAGTGCTGCTCCGTATTGGAGCCAATGTATTTAGTTCAATTTATACTATGCTCATAAATAAGCTTGGGGATAAGCTTGTGCAGCATATGTGGGTACGAAAGAGTGCAGAAATCTGAGATATTGCCCTGAAAAAAGTTTTGCCGTATAATGGGTAATAGCATAACAGCCTGGATATTACCGGGCCGACAGAGGAGAAGATTATGTACGAAGAAACAACAGAAAAACTGCTGGAATTTATCAGTAAAAGTCCTACAGCCTTTCAGGCGGCAGAGGAAACAAGAAGACGTTTTTTGGAGGAAGGCTTTACAGAATTGAAGGAAGAGGAGCGCTGGGAGCTGGAAAAGGGCGGAAAATATTTTGTCATGAGAAATCATTCCGCGATCATCGGATTTTCCATTCCTGTCAATGACTGCAGGAGATATCATATCATTGCAAGTCACAGTGACTCCCCGTCTTTTAAAATAAAAGAAAATCCGGAGATGTCTGTAAACGGAGCTTATGTGAAGCTGAATGTGGAGCGGTATGGAGGAATGATCCTTTCTACCTGGTTTGACCGTCCCCTTTCTGTGGCAGGCCGCATGATCGTCCACAAAAACGGAAAAATTCTGGAAAAGCTTGTAGATATTGATAGAGATCTGGTCATGATCCCGAGCCTTGCGATCCATATGAACCGAGATATTAACGGAGGCTATCATTATAATGTCCAGAAGGATATGCTTCCATTGTACAGTGGCAGTGGCGAAAAAGGCAACTTCATGCGGATGCTGGCAGAAGAGGCAGAGATCCGTCCGGAGGATATCCTGGGCCATGATCTGTTTCTCTATAACCGGATGCCCGGAACGATCTGGGGATCCAGGAATGAATTTGTTTCCAGTCCAAGATTAGATGATCTGCAGTGTGCTTTCGCTTCAATGGAAGGCTTTCTTCAGGCAGATAAGAAGAAGGTCATTGCAGTCCACTGTGTACTGGATAATGAAGAAGTGGGAAGCACTACCAGGCAGGGAGCTGCATCCACATTTCTTAAAGATGTACTGTTTCGTATCAATCTGGCCCTTGGCGGAGATCAGGAAAGTTATCTGATGGCCCTTGCAGAGAGCTTTATGATCTCTGCGGACAATGCACATGCATTACATCCGAATTATACAGACAAGGCAGATCCTGTAAACCGTCCGGTGATGAATGGTGGAATTGTGATCAAATATAATGCCAATCAGAAATATTGTACCGATGGGATTTCCACAGCAATCTTTAAGGAACTCTGCAGAGAAGCAGATGTGCCATATCAGACATTTGTGAACCGTTCTGATATTGCCGGTGGTTCCACTCTGGGAAATATTTCCAATACCCAGGCAGCCATAAATACGGTCGATATCGGTCTGCCGCAGCTGGCGATGCATTCCGCTTATGAAACAGCCGGAGTGAAAGATACGGAAAGCCTGATCCGTGCGGCAAAGGTATTTTACAGGTGATATCGGAGGACAGGAAAATGAGCAGAAAAGCAGTATTTTTTGATGCGGACGGAACAGTCTGTGATATGAAAAAAGGAGTGCCGGACAGTGCCATAGAAGCCATCCGTGCGCTGGTAGATAACGGACATGAAGCGTGGCTCTGCACAGGAAGAAGTCGTGCGTTTGTATCCTGGTATCTGGAGCAGATCCCTTTTACGGGAATGATCAGTGCCTGCGGATCCACCATTGAGAAGGACGGGAAGAGACTTTTTAATAAAGAGATGACGCCGGAGGTTGCAAAGCTTTCTGTGGAGGTTCTCAGAAAATACGGACTGATCCCGGTAATGGAAGGCGCGGATTTTATGTATTATGACAAAGAGGAGTATACCGATGAAGTGAACTGGTATGCCAGTCTGATCACAGAATCCCTGGGCGATAAATGGAGGCCTATCCGTGGAAATGAGGATTGTATGCGGATCAATAAGATCAGTGCAAAAATGACGGAGGGATGTGATGCGGAGGCAGCGTTATCCATTTTATCAGAATACTATGATATCATCCGCCATGAAGGCAGCAGTTCGTTTGTGGGAAATACCATTGAACTGGTGCCAAAGGGCTTTAACAAGGCTGTTGGGATCGCAGCTGTGATCCGCCTGTTTGATATTCCGTGGGAGAATACCGTTGTTTTTGGAGACAGCAACAATGATCTTGCCATGTTTGAATACGCTGCAACAAAGGTTGCCATGGGAAATGCTTCTCCGAAGATCAAAGAACTGGCAGATTATGTTACGTCTGATATGTTCCACTACGGCATTCGGGATGGCTTGAAATATCTGAAGCTGATCTGAGAGAATGCTTCGTTTGTTTTGTAGGCTATGAGATTGTAAGAACAGAAACATCCACATCAGAAATGATAGCTTTATGTGAATATGCTTTTATAAAAAAATGCTGTAAGAACCAGAAATCATAGTTCTTACAGCATTTTATGTTACAGATTTTTTCGGGTAGATAATATGCAGAAGCTGCAATATCAGATCAGTCCCAGACCTTTGCAGATAAACAGCCAGAGTGTCAGGGTAAAGGCACTGAATAATGTGGTAAGAAGCACGACTCCCGAAGAAAAAGAGCCCTCATGTCCCATGTTTTTTGCCATGACAAAGCAGGTAACGGTGCTGGCAGACCCCAGCATGATAATGATGGAAACCAGCTTGTCCTTTGTAAAACCGCAACGGATGGCAAGAGGAAGAAAAAGTGCTTCATAACCGACAAGTTTCATAAATGTACAGGCAACAGATGCTTTCAGCCGGGAAAAGGCTTTTCCGAAGTGCAGAGATCCGCCCATAGCCATGAGGCCAAGAGGAGTGGCGGTTTTTGCAAGATTGCCTGCCGTAGAGTCCAGGATCTTCGGAAATGGAAGACGAAGAAGGGACCAGAGTGTACCGGCTGCAATGCCGAGAATGATGGGATTGGTGACAATTCCCTTTAAAGTGCGCTTCAGAACGGTACCATCTATTTTTCCCTGACCTGGTTTAAAGAGAGAGAGAACTACAACAGCCATTACATTGTAAAGAGGGACGCTGGCAATGATCATCAGTGGTGCCATACCTGCATTTCCGTAAAGGTTCTGGATAATGGCGATACCAAGGATCGCTGCGCTGCTGCGGTAGGATGCCTGGATAAACTCGCCCTGGATATCGGAAGGGTGGAGAAAACGGGACAGGAGCACGGAGATCATAATACTGAGCGATGTGATCGCAAAACAGAAAAGAACCATCTTGGGATCCCAGGCCTCATAGATATCGATTTTAGCGATGTCCTGAAACAGAAGCACAGGCAGGGGGATGACAAACACAAATTTGTTCATACGATTGACAAATGTTTCATCAAACAGTCCGATCTTCCGGAAAAAATATCCCAGGAGCAGTGTAAAAAAGATGGGCACGGTAACATTCAGACAGAAAATAAGATTGTCCATAAAAGAAAGCCTCCCTGTGGTAAAATTTCTCTGTTTATTATATCCAAACTACGAAAATTGTCAAACGAGGTATACGGGACTGGAGATTTCTGGTATGATAAAAAGTGTTGCGAAGAAAGCAGCACAGGGGTTGAGAAGGAGAAAGGAAAGAAAATGAGATACGGAAAAATACGGATCGAAGATGGCTTTTTTGTGTTTACCAGACATATGATGCTCAACAGTCTTCCGTGTAAAGATATTCTCTGGGCGTACATGCGCCGTGAGGGAACCGATAAAACCGGTGAAAAGCAGCTGATCATCAATTATCTGGTGATCATAACCAGACGTCAGAAGCGTTATAAATTTGATATGACAGAGCAGGAGGTACAGGATTGCCTTCAGCTTCTTAAAGTACTGAATCCGGATCTTGCGGTTGGTTTTCCAAAAGGAAGCAGGCTTCCGCTTCAGAATCTTCCGAATACAAGAGATCTGGGTGCATTGATGACAGTAGACGGTTCGCATATTCTTCCCAGAAAACTTTTGCGCAGCGGAGAAATCTATCATGCTTCTGCTGCAGACAACCGGATCCTTTCAGAAGAATATAATGTAAAAACAGTGATCGATTTCCGGTCAGCTGCAGAAGTAAAGAAAAAACCGGATGATATCATGGCAGGAGTGGAGTATTATCACATTCCAATCCGGGATGAGGACAGCAGTGGAAACAGCTTTTTTGAACATGTGATGTCCTGCTATGGTGATGTAGACCGGTATATGCAGGACTGGTACCGGAATTTCGTTACGGATGAGTATTCTCTGAAGCAGTATGCACGTTTTCTGGATGTCCTGCTTCATGTAAAGAATGGAGCTGTTGTTTTTCACAGTGCCACAGGAGAAGACCGGACAGGAGTCGGAACAGCACTTTTGCTCTTTGCTTTGGGTGTACCTAAGGAAACGATACGAAGGGATTATATGCGGTCGAATTTATGTCTGGAAGATGAACTGAAATATATGCGCAGGCTTTACCGGGCAGACCGGCCGGAAAACAGCCGGAAGCTTGCAGATCTGAAAGCCTTCTATCAGGTGAAGGAGTCCTATATCAATACAGTTTTTGATGTCATCGAAAAAGAAAACGGAGGAATTGAAAGATTCCTTCGGAAAAAACTTTATCTGACACCAAAGGCATCCGAGGAGCTTAAGAAAAAATATCTGATCTGAGGATAAAAACATTTCTTATCATCCTGAAGGAATTTTGCAGGAAATTTTGATTGACAAAATTTTCGAAGTTGTTATAATGGTAAGAAAGCAAGGGTTTATTAGATTAAAGCGTTAACTGACGAAGTCGGTTTTCTATACATAAAAGTGTTGAAAGCAGGTGTATTATGGAAAAGAGAATACTATCCATCCTTGTGGATAATACCTCCGGAGTCCTTAGCCGTGTGGCTGGTCTTTTCAGCCGCCGTGGATATAATATTGACAGCATTACCGCAGGAGTGACTGCAGATCAGAGATATTCCCGTATGACAGTTGTATGTGAGGGAGATGATCAGATGCTCCAGCAGATCACTAAGCAGCTGGCGAAGCAGGAAGATGTACGGGATGTTAAGGTCCTTGAACAGGACGACAGCGTTGCCCGTGAGCTGATGCTCGTCAAGGTTGCTGTGAAGCCGGAACAGAGACAGGGAGCTCTTTCTGTTGCAGATATCTTCCGTGCCAAGGTGGTGGATGTAAGTAAGGATTCTCTTATTATGGAGATGACCGGAAGCCAGAACAAGCTGCAGGCGTTTGTGGAGCTGATGGCTGACTATGAGATCCTTGAGCTTGCAAGAACAGGAATCACAGGTCTGTCACGAGGCAGTGACGATGTCCGTTACCTGTAAATTTTTTACATATGTTTGCTAGGAGAGCAGCTACTCTCTTAACGATAAATAATTTTTATGAAGAAGATGTTGTAAACATCAGAGGAGGAAAGTAAAATGGCAAATAAGATTTTTTACCAGGAAGACTGTAATCTTGGATTATTAGATGGTAAGACAATTGCGATTATTGGATACGGAAGCCAGGGACATGCACATGCACTGAACCTTAAAGAGTCCGGATGTAATGTAATCATCGGTCTTTACAAAGGAAGCAAATCCTGGAAAAAAGCTGAGGAGCAGGGCTTCGAGGTATATACATCTGCTGAAGCAGCTAAGAAAGCAGATATCATCATGATCCTGATCAACGATGAGAAACAGGCTGCACTTTACAAGAAGGATATCGAGCCGAACCTTGAGGAAGGCAACATGCTTATGTTCGCTCATGGCTTCAACATTCATTTCGGATGCATCAAACCACCAGCATATGTTGATGTTACAATGATCGCGCCGAAAGGACCTGGACATACAGTAAGAAGCGAGTATCAGGCTGGTAAAGGTGTTCCTTGTCTGATCGCTGTAGAGCAGGATGCTACAGGTAAAGCTCAGGATATCGCACTTGCATATGCACTTGGAATCGGCGGAGCAAGAGCAGGTGTTCTTGAGACAACATTCCGTACAGAGACAGAGACAGACCTCTTCGGTGAGCAGGCTGTACTTTGCGGTGGTGTTTGCGCACTTATGCAGGCTGGTTTCGAGACACTTGTTGAAGCTGGTTATGACCCAAGAAACGCATACTTCGAGTGTATCCATGAGATGAAACTGATCGTTGACCTGATCTATCAGTCAGGATTCGCCGGAATGAGATATTCTATCTCCAATACAGCTGAGTATGGTGATTACATCACAGGACCGAAGATCATCACAGAGGATACAAAGAAAGCAATGAAGAAAGTTCTTTCCGATATCCAGGATGGTACATTCGCAAAAGAGTTCTTACTCGACATGTCCGATGCAGGTGCACAGGTACACTTCAAGGCTATGAGAAAATTAGCTTCTGAGCATCAGTCTGAGAAAGTTGGCGAGGAGATCCGTAAACTCTACAGCTGGAACGGCGAGGACAAGCTTATTAATAACTAAGCAAAATTTATTGCAGGTGCAATAAATTTTGCGCTACTCGAACGAAGCGCAGCGAAGTTTGAGTCAAAAAAGTCACACACGTAATACAGTGGCAGGAAACTTTTTTGAAATTTAAAATTCCCATCTGGTCGCAATGATCAGATGGGAATTTTTTTACATTCCTTTATTTATCCGGATGCTCTGTTTCATCATCAAAAAATGGCGCGATCAAAGCCGAATCAGCATCTTTCTGTCTGCATACAAACCCGATCTCACGCAGCGGAAAAGAAAATCCTACCGGTACTTCCACCAGAGTTCCTTCTTCGAGCTCTTTTTTTACAAAATCACGGATCACACATGCAATCCCAAGACCAATTTCCGCAAACTGGATCAGAAGATCCATAGTTGTTACTTCCAGAATATGACTTAATTCCACATGATGTTCTTTCAGCTGAGTGTTCACGGTCTGACGTGTAATATTGTCCTCATCCAGCATCATGAAAGTTGCTGCCTGAATCAGAGGTTCATCCGGATAGAGCTGTTTCTGGTTTTCCAGATACTGTTGTGTACAGACAAAGGTATCCTGGATTTTCAAAAGAGGTTGAAAATAATATCCCCGAAGCTTCTGCGGCCGTCCGATGAGTCCCAGATCGATTTTTTCCTCATCCAGAAGCTGCAGAGTCTGATAAGTAGACTGGCAGGAAATTGTGATACGTACATGAGGAAAACGAGCGATATAGTTTTTCAGGTGGGAGAGCAGTACATATCTGGTAAGAGTAGAACTGGCACCCAGACGCAGCTTTGGAATGTCCCGGGAACGGTTATGGCGAATGGAATTTTCTCCTTCATCCAGAAGTGAAAGAGCTTCTTTTACTTTTTCAAAAAGAAGCTCACCGTCCGGAGTCAGAGTGACACCCCGGGAACTTCGTTTAAAAAGAACGGTATCCAGATTCTGCTCCAGCTTCTGAATCGCCTTGCTGATAGCGGGCTGACTGATATAAAGATCCCGGGAACTGTGGGAGATACTGCCGGTACGTGCTACCGTATAAAAAATATGATAAAGAGACAGATTATCCTGCATGTAAAACCTTCCTTTCGAAAAATAGTAAGGTAATAAAGGTAATAAAAAAATCCGAAGTCATCAGACCTCGGAAACCTTAGCTGTTATAATATCTATAATTTTCAATCGGGGCAACAGGATTTGAACCTGCGACCTCACGGCCCCCAGCCGTGCGCGCTACCAAGCTACGCCATACCCCGCAACGCATACAACTATAACATAAATGAATTGAAAATGCAACCATTTTTTGAGGAGAAAGATGGTTGTATGGATGATAATAAAGAGCGTGATCCCTTGATACTTTCATAGGCTTCACACTCTTTACATGATATGATCAGGCTGTCTGTATTGTGTTACCTGGGTCAGGTAAAATACCTCTTCCCTGAAGTACAACGACAAGAGTTTCTGTTGTGTCCTGTAAATTCTTGATATCTTTTCGGATATCCCGTTCTGCAAGCTTAACATCCAGTGAAAGGTCGTCCAGGCGTTTTCTGTTGGTATCACATTTCAGATCGATCATTTCAAGTCTGTTTTCTACCCGGTTGAAGCGGGCATCTATTTCATCAAAACGAACATCCATAGCATCAAGACGAGCGTCGATACCGTCGAAACGAGTATCCACTGCATCCAGTCTGGCATCGATACCATCTAATCGGTTATTTATATTGCCCAGCTGGACATTGATCGGGTTTATCATACCGGCTAATAATTCCAAATCTTTCTGATCTAGCATATGCGTATCCTCCTATAAAAATTGTACCGCATATTTCTCTGTGCGGATATTGTATCATGTTTCGAGTGTGAAGTCTATGAAATTATCAAAGAACAAACTGGACAGGAACAATGAGTTCTCAATTAGTATAATATATGAAAGAGGAAAAAACAAGACATATTTTTATATCTTTATGATAGAAAATGCAGGCGAACTGCCTGAAGAACAAAAAAGGAGGCCGGGAGTTGTGCAGACTCCCGGCAAAAAAGTATGAAAAAGAAAAAGATTATTTAGCATTTGCATTTGCTATCTACGGTTAATAATATAGTAAAAAAATGTGTGCATTGTGTGAAAGGAAAATGAAGAGAATGTGAAAACTGCCGCTTAATGTTAGATTAAGCGACAGTAATATGTCATTTTTTGTGCTTTTTATGTAAGTATAATTCGTTTGGCAGAGGATGCTCTGTGAAATTATACCAGTTTATTTAATTTTTCAATAATTTCTGCAAGTTCTTCTCTGGAATACCCGCCGAAGCTTACCAGCGCACGTAATGGCATGGAGTCGGTCATGGCTTCTGTCATTTCTTCGGTGACAGCTTCGGAAACGGCTTCAGAAGAGGACTCTTCACCAACGTTCATGGCTGAGATATATTTTGCTGTCAGTTTTTTTGTTGTTTCGCATGTTTTCGGGTTGCGGAACAGTTCGCCCAGGGTGGTGTTCATATGAACATGCATCGGAAGCTCCTGGCTGCTGTTCAGATGGATCCTGCCTTCAAGATGGATATCTCTGGAAGATGTACCGACAAGGAGCTTATATTCGCCGCTGGCTGCGAACCAGTCATGAAGTTCTGTATTGTACCATGCGAAGCTTCTCTTGTCCAGCTCCATGGTTACTGTTTTGGTTTCGCCTGGATTCAGGAAAATCTTTTCGAAGCCCTTGAGCTCTTTTTCCGGACGGATTGCGGAATGGGTGCAGTCTTTGACATAGAGCTGTACGACTTCTTTTCCTGCCATATTTCCTGTGTTTGTTACATCAACCGAAACGGTGATGGTGTCTTTGTCTGTAGGATTTTCATTGGAGATCTTCAGGTCGCTGCAGGCAAAGGTAGTGTAGGAGAGTCCATAGCCAAACGGATATGCTACATCCATTTCTTTTGTATCGTAGTAGCGATAGCCTACGAATACGCCTTCATGATATTCAACCTTTTCACCACCGCCGAAGTTCAGATAAGATGGATTGTCGGAGAGCTTGAGCGGCATTGTTTCGGCAAGCTTGCCGCTTGGATTCACTTTTCCGTAAAGGATGTTTGCGACAGCGGTACCGCCTGCCTGGCCGCCGAGGTATGCTTCCAGAAGGCCTTTTATATCATTGAGCCATGGCATCTCCACGGGGGAACCGTTGTGGAGGACGATCACGGTATTCGGCTGTACTTTAAGGATCTCAGCAATGAGACGGTTCTGGCATTCAGGAAGCCTCATGTGGGAACGGTCGTATCCTTCAGATTCAAAGCTGTCCGGAAGTCCGGCGAAGATCACAACCTTGTCAGCGGCGGCAGCAGTTTTGATCGCTTCAGCTGCAAGTGCGTCATCGTAGAGATCTTTGTCTGCAGGAAAACCTTCTGCATAAGTAACCTGTGCATCGGAAGGAACGGAATCCAGTGCGTTTGTGATCTTGAAGCAATTGATATGAGAGCTTCCGCCGCCCTGGAAACGAGGCTTCTTTGCAAAACCACCGATGAAAGCAATTTTCTCGGATGCTTTCAGAGGGAGGATCTGCTCATCGTTTTTCAGAAGAACCATAGATTCTTCGGCAATGTGGCGTGCTTCTTCATGGTCTTTTTCCATGGTGAATTCCTGCGGTGCCCGGTTGTCTGCATATTCAAAAATTATGCGTAGAATGCGTTCAACAGCCTGGTCAAGAATGTCTTCCTTGAGGGAACCGTCTTTTACGGCCTGTACGATGAGGGCATCGTTGACCCCATTGGAGGAAGGCATTTCCAGCTCAAGACCTGCCTCAAGACCTTTGACGCGGTCATTGACTGCACCCCAGTCGGACATTACATAGCCCTTGAAGCCCCAGTCGCCGCGGAGAACATCTGTGAGAAGCCATTTATTCTCAGATGCGAAAGTGCCGTTGATCTGGTTGTAGGAGCACATGAAGGTGTATGGCTGAGCTTTTTTTACTGCGGTTTCGAATGCAGGGAAATAGATCTCACGTAAAGTGCGCTCATCAGCCTCGGAAGAATTGCTCATGCGGTGATATTCCTGGTTGTTTGCTGCAAAGTGCTTGATAGAGGTTCCTACATGCTGGGACTGTACTCCGTTTATAAAAGCGGCTGCGATCTCACCTGCGAGATATGGATCCTCGGAATAATATTCGAAGTTTCTTCCGCAGAGAGGAGAACGTTTGATGTTTACGGCCGGTCCGAGAACTATGGATACATCGTTGGCCTGAGCTTCTTTTCCGATGGTTTTGCCCATTTCTTCCATTAGCTTGCGGTCAAAGGAGCAGGCGCTTAAAGCGGCCGGCGGGAGGCAGACGGCTTTGATGCTGTCATTTATTCCAAGATGATCGCCCTTGTCATCCTGCTTACGAAGTCCGTGAGGGCCGTCGCTGACCATTACTTCCGGGATCCCCAAGCGTTCCACATGTTTCAGATGCCAGAAATCAAGACCTGAGCACATGCCGGCTTTTTCTTCCAGTGTCATCTGGCTTACGATTTTTTTCAGATCACGTTTCATTAAAAATACCTCCGAAATGTTTTTCTTACTATGAACTATAGCATGTTTTGCTGGTAAAATATAACAAAAATTTGTAAAAATAAAAAAATATTGCAGTTTAGCCGAATCAAGTAAGTCCCCTGCTTCAATTGCGAATATCCCTTGCCTCTCACATTTTCAGGAATATAAAAACGATATGCAGGTCGATTGACAGAGCGGTGAGAGATATCTTTTTCTGGCTTTTGTGGGAAGAGTGTAGTAATATAGGTAGGAATAATGACAGAGCTGCCGGACAGAAGAATGGTCGACTGTCTGGCTTATGTGAAAGGACTTATAATGAAAGACATCATATCAAGTATTATTACAAGTGTACTGACAGCTTTGTACCAGCCATTTTGGTTTTCTGTGATCCTGTCTGTGATGGTACTGTTTTTTTATCTCTTTGCCTACCATAATGAGACAGGTGGAAGGGGAATCAGGGGAGCTTTTTCCGTGTGGTGGCAGTATTTCAGAGGAAATGCTTTTTTTCGGAAGCTGTTTTTTCTGACCTTTTATACAACCATGATCTTGTTTCGCACGCTGCTGAACCGGGATATGTGGATGAATCCCCTTTCGGATGTGATGGCGAACTGGTGGATCTGGAAATATGGAGAGGATGGTACCAGATATCTCACAACTGAGTGTATTGAGAATCTGATGCTGTTCATTCCGTTCACGATCCTGCTGTTCTGGACCGCAGGAAAGAAAATATTGAAAAAAACAACATTCTTGAATATTGTGTGGACCGGACTTAAGATTACCTTTGTATTCTCACTGTCCATTGAACTTCTGCAGCTTTTCCTGAGGCTTGGGACGTTCCAGGTTTCTGATCTGACATATAATACTCTTGGAGGAGGTATTGGCGGGGCTGTGTACTGGATTGGTCATCAGCTTTCAGTCAGGCGGGGAGCCGAATAATGTCTGCCGCAGATAGAAGGAAGACAGAGAAACGGATCAGCCCAGATTACTGTTCGTGAGTGATGCACTGAAATTTTTGCGCGGTGCATCGTTAAAATTTCATTGACAAATCTTCCATAACGTGTTAACCTAATACCAGTTTCAAAAAGAAAATGCATAGATGAGGAATAGTACACAAGAGAACGGAGCACAGAGAGCTGCTGGCCGGTGAGAAGCAGCGGAAGGGATTTGTGGAACTCGCCTCGGAGCATCTGCCTGAAATCTTTATATATTATATAAGAGAGTAGACGCAGACGGTGTCCGCCGTTATCCGGAGAGGATATAAGGATGTATATACATTCCGTATCTGTCAAGTGTGTGAATTTTTATTCATGAAATAAGAGTGGTACCGCGTAGGACAGCAGTTGTCTTTCGTCTCTTGCAGAATCTGCAGAGTCGGAAGATTTTTTTTATGTCTTTATATCAAAAACAGAAACCAAAGAGAAATTTTAATGGAAACAGAAAGTGGAGGAAAACAAAATGATGACACCATCCAAGTACAAACGTCAGTATTACATGCCGCCGGTGAAATGTATGAAATGGGCGGAGAAAGAATATGTGGATAAGGCCCCGATCTGGTGCTCTGTAGACCTTCGTGACGGAAATCAGGCACTTGTGATCCCGATGAGCCTGGAGCAGAAAGTGGAATTTTTCAAGCTTCTTGTAAAGATTGGTTTTAAAGAGATCGAGGTTGGATTTCCGGCTGCTTCTGAGACAGAGTATGAGTTTCTCCGTACGCTGATTGAGCAGGATCTGATCCCGAAGGATGTAACGATCCAGGTGCTGACTCAGGCAAGAGAGCATATTATCCGTAAGACTTTTGAAGCTGTTAAAGGCGCCCCAAAAGCAATCGTTCATGTATACAACTCCACATCCGTATCTCAAAGAGAGCAGGTATTCAGAAAATCAAAAGAAGAGATCCTGAAGATCGCAGTAGATGGCGCTGCACTTCTGAAAAAACTGGCTGATGAGACAGAGGGCAATTTCCAGTTTGAGTACAGCCCGGAGAGCTTTACGGGAACAGAGCCTGAGTATGCGCTGGAGGTGTGCAATGCGGTTCTGGATGTATGGCAGCCCACTGCAGATAACAAAGCAATCATCAACCTGCCTGTTACTGTTGAGCATTCTATGCCGCATGTGTATGCAAGTCAGGTGGAATACATGTGTGATAATCTGAAATACCGTGAAAACGTGATCGTTTCTCTTCATCCGCACAATGATCGTGGATGTGGCGTTGCAGACTCCGAGATGGGTCTTCTTGCAGGTGCTGACCGAATTGAGGGAACTTTGTTCGGAAATGGTGAGCGTACCGGTAATGTGGATATTGTAACGCTTGGTATGAATATGTATTCCCAGGGTGTGGACCCGAAGATCGATTTTTCTGATATGCCGCATATTTGTGAGGTTTATGAGAAATGTACCGGAATGCAGATCTATGAAAGAAGTCCGTACAGTGGAGCTCTTGTATTTGCTGCATTTTCCGGATCGCATCAGGATGCCATCGCAAAGGGTATGCACTGGAGAGAGAACGGAGATCTGGAGCACTGGACTGTTCCGTATCTGCCGATCGATCCGACAGATGTGGGAAGAAACTACGACGCAGATGTTATCCGTATCAACAGCCAGTCCGGAAAGGGCGGTGTAGGCTATATACTGGAGACAAAGTTTGGACTGAACCTTCCTCCGAAAATGCGCGAGGCTATGGGCTATGCAGCCAAAGCAGTGTCCGATCACAAGCACAAAGAGCTTCATCCGGACGAGATCTTCAGTCTGTTCAAATCTACCTTCGAAAATGTGGTTGAACCATACAGCATCAGTGAGGTTCATTTCCAGCAGAAGGAAGACGGCATCGTAACACGGGTTACTTCTACATTCCGTGGAAAAACCATCGTTACAGAGGCTTCCGGAAATGGTCGTCTGGATGCGGTAAGCAATGCACTGAAGAAAGCTTACGAATTGAAATACACACTGGAGACTTATCAGGAGCATGCTCTGGAGCAGAGTTCTTCCTCCAAGGCTATCGCTTATGTGGGAATCCGTAAACCGGATGGAACGCTTGCCTGGGGAGCAGGTGTTGATCAGGATATCATCCGTGCCTCTATTGATGCACTGGTAACTGCGATCAACAATCGATAAGCATCCGGTTCCGGATAGGTTTACAAAAAATGAGAAGCTGCCATAAAACGCAGCTTCTTTTTTTGCCGTGCAGATGCTATAATAGTGCGGAATGTGAAAATAACAGTGAGTAAGAGGGATATTATGAAAAATAAGAAAAAAAACAGGAGCTCATACAGCCTGTCTGCAGAGCTGAAAAACGCTCTGAAATATCTGCTGATATGGGGAATGATCTTGATCTTTTCCGCATATCTGCTTAGTGATTCGGAGATCCTCGGAAATGTAAAGCAGCAGGCAAGACCGGATACCTGGTCTATGATCGGTGTGGGAGGATGCTTTGAAGAGGAGTTTACCTGCAAAACGAACCGTCTGTCCGGTGTGGAGCTTTTTCTTTCCACAGAGAGTGCATCGGTTGCTGGAACGTTTCAGGTAACTCTGTATCAGAATGACAGGGAGATCCAGAGCTGGCAGGCCAGCAGACTGACCATATCGTCGGGGGATACCACGTATTTCAGGCTTGACCAGAAGCTTACGGAATGTAAGGGTCAGAAATTTCGAATCGTTTTAGATGGCGCAAAAGGGGATACCGGAGTGGCAGCAGGGCTGGTGAGACAGAAGGATGATACACAGACACTTGCCTATCGGATCATTTCCAGTCCATTTCCAAAATCACTGGTGTTTCTGGTAATTGGGGCGGCGGCAGCTGTGATGCTGGTGATCTTTGCATTTCTGAAACGCAGACAGCTTCGGGCAGAAGTGGTGTTTGCCGTTGTTTATATTTTTATGAGTATCTGTACGCTGGCGGCGGTTCCGGCCTTTAATTCGCCGGATGAGTACAGTCATTATCTGAGAAGCTATGAGGTTTCCAGAGGATATCTGACGTCGGAAGGCAACGGAGGAAACGACTTATTCTCATATGGAAGGACGTTTAACAGTGGTCTGGTTCCGGAATTTACCTCCAAGGATCATGTATCATTATGGGATATCGGAGAGAATGCAGATCAGCGTATCGACCGGGAAAAAACACAGTTTTACGGATTTGGAAATACAGCCTTGTATGCACCTACTTCGTATCTCCCCCAGGCAGTGGGGATCCGCATTGCAGATCTGTTTACAGACCGGCCGATGGTCCTTGCCTATGCGGGAAGAATCGCCAATATGCTTATGTTTGGACTGTTCTTTTTCTTTGCCATTCGTCTGACGCCTGTTGGGAAAAATTTCCTCGTACTTCTGGGGCTGGTACCTGTGAATATCCAGTCAGCAAATTCCATGTCAGCAGATGCCCTGGCCCTGGCTTTGACGGTTGCTCTGGCTGCCTTTGTACTGGCTATGCGATATAAACAAAAAGAAGTGATGAGTAGAAGACAGCTGATATGGATGTACGTGCTGGCCGGATTCCTGTGTCTTTGCAAAGTGGTTTACATGCCGTTTTGCCTGCTCCTGTTCCTGATCCCGAAAGAACGGTTTAAAAGCAGAAAAAATTATTGGTTTCATGTGGTCTGTGCAGGAGCTGTGATCCTGATCTTAAGTTTCGGCTGGCTGGCCATTGCGTCCCGATATCTCTGTGAGTCACAGCCGGGTGTGGATACAGCTGCACAGCTTGTGGGGATCCTGAAGGATCCGGCTGCCTTTGTCCTGACTTTTGTGCGGAGCCTGGATAATTTTGGTGTGACCTATCTTACAGAAATGATAGGAAGTAATCTTGGATGGCTGAACATTCCTGTCTGTGCCCTGCTGGCAATGGGATATCTTCTGATCCTGGTCCTTCAGGTTTCCGGGAATGATGATATATCGGGAATCCGTCTGGATCTTCCGGCAAAGGGCATTCTGGGAGGAGTCAGTCTCCTGGTATTTGCGCTGATCTTTGTAACGTTATATGGACAGTGGACAGCCTATGGCTACGATAAGATCCTGGGCGTGCAGGGACGGTATTTTCTGCCGCTTCTTTTTCCGCTGATTCTTGCGCTGAAGCCCAAACGGTTTGCCGAAGGAGCCGGGGAAACACCATGGGGACTGTTTCTGGGAGCCTGGAGTATCGATCTGTGTGTTTATGCGACACTTTTCGTGCAGGCATTGTACCGTTTTGCATAAGGTGTCGGATCTGGTCGAGCAAAAATCCTTGACTGGCTGAAAACAAAATATTATAATCAAATCTGTAAATAACAGAGGAAAAAACTGTTCTGAAAAAGGATAAACAGGCAGATAGAAGTACGATTTCCGGAAAGTGGGTGTACAACATTGGACGGAGATGGAGACGCTATCTGCTTTTTTTTCTGAAATGAAATACGGCATGAGTGTGGATAACTCTGCGGTTTTATGTGGATTTTATGTGGAATACATGTGGATAAGGTGTGGATAAAACACAAATACCGCCGTTGAAGCGTTAAATACGGGAAAAAGCTTGACATATTCAATATTATTAAATATAATTTTCCCATACATTACAAAAATGTTACAAACATGTAAAGGAAATCGTAATGATCCGTATTTATCCGGGAAGCGATGATAATGGGGGCTGTGATGTCGCATCGGAGGATTATGGGCTGTTACAGAAAATGAAACGCAAGGAATGAGATTATGAAAGTTGAGAAAGATTTACGCGAGACTGACGGAGTGCAGGATGAACGTAGAAATGGAAAAACCGGAGGAAATTCCGCGCGCAGTTTTGCAGTGCTGACATTATGTGCAGTTTTGGCGATTGTTATTTCTCTGGGGACAAGGACATTTGCAGAAAGTGAAGGAGGCAGGGTTTATGCAGCTTCGGATGGAGGAGAGGGCTCTCCCTATGAAGAGGTTGCTGTTCCTACCGGGATCGCAGGTGTGGTTTCAGGAGTTACGGATACACCATTATCCGGAAGCACGGTTACAAGGATCGGAAGCTCCTGTGAGCAGGTGATCGTAGGCCAGAGAGTACAGAAAGTAACCAATACTGCTGCAGATCTTAATGTAAGCTCCTCTATGGAAAACAAAGTAAATGAACTTGATGCAAGGTCGATCACACTGGCAGAAAATCCCACACTGATGTCAGATGAAGACTATGATACACTTCTGAGGATCGTGGAGGCAGAAGCAGGAAGTGAAGATATCAAGGGCCGTGTTCTGGTGGCTAACGTCGTCATGAACCGTGTAAAAAGCGAAGATTTTCCGAATACGGTGACAGAGGTTGTCTGGGATAACAGTGACGGCGTTCCGCAGTTTTCACCGACCTATGATGGCAGGATCAATGAAGTTGCAGTTTCCGATGAAACAAGGGAAGCGGTCAAGCAGGCGCTGAAGGGTACTGATTATTCTGAAGGTGCACTGTTCTTTATCCAGAAATCTGCAGCAGAGGAACATAATGTGAAATGGTTTGAAAAGGACCTGAAGAGGCTCTTTAAATACGGGGTCCATGAATTTTATACATATAAATAGGAAGAACTGATGCAGTACAGAAGGAACCAACCGCCGGCAGAAACAGACCGGCGGTTTCTTTTTATCCGAAAGCTGTGAATATCTGTCTGATCACAGGGTGGGATTGGGCAAGACAGATTCTTTTTTAAAAGTGGTGGCATTTTCCATAATTCCATGCTATAATGTGATAACGTTGAAAAGAAAACGAATATCTTACAATAGAAAGGCGGAACACCAATGCAGGTATTGTACAAGAGCACCAGAGGAAAAGAGCAGGCAGTTACAGCGTCTATGGCCATACTTAAGGGCCTTTCTGAGGACGGCGGACTGTTCGTGCCTGAAAGCATTCCACAGCTGGATGTACCAATGGACAAGCTGGCACAGATGACCTACCAGGAGACAGCATATGAGGTAATGAGCCGTTTCCTTACAGATTTTACCGAAGATGAGCTTAAAAACTGTATCAACAAAGCATACGACAGCAAATTTGATACAGAAAAGATCGCGCCTCTTCATGAAGCGGATGGGGCATATTTCCTGGAACTGTTCCATGGCGCGACCATTGCATTTAAGGATATGGCACTTTCCATTCTTCCGCATCTGATGACAACTGCAGCGAAGAAGAATAATGTTAAGAATGAGATCGTGATCCTTACCGCAACATCAGGAGATACCGGTAAAGCTGCCATGGCAGGCTTTGCAGATGTGCCGGGAACGAAGATCATTGTATTTTATCCGAAGCATGGTGTCAGCCCGATCCAGGAGAAACAGATGGTAACTCAGAAGGGTGCCAACACTTATGTGGTAGGTATTACCGGTAACTTTGATGATGCCCAGACTGCAGTTAAGAAGATGTTCAATGATCATGAGCTGGCAGCAGAGCTGGATCAGGCAGGCTTCCAGTTTTCTTCTGCAAACTCTATCAACATCGGTCGTCTTGTTCCTCAGATCGTATATTATGTATATGCCTACGCATCACTGGTACGCGACGGCAGGATCAAAGACGGACAGGAGATCAATGTGGTAGTTCCTACCGGAAACTTCGGAAATATCCTTGCTGCATACTATGCGAAACAGATGGGACTTCCGATCCACAAGCTGATCTGTGCATCGAATGAGAACCGTGTTCTTTATGATTTCTTCCGCACAGGAACCTATGACAGAAAGAGAGATTTCATCCTTACGACATCTCCTTCCATGGATATTCTGATCTCCAGCAATCTGGAAAGACTGATCTATCGTCTTACCGGAGAAAATGCTGAAAAATGTGCAGAGCTTATGAAATCCTTAAGTGAGGGCGGCGAATATACCATTACTGACGAGATGAAAGCACAGCTTGTTGATTTTTATGGTAATTTCTGCAGTGAAGATGAGACTGCACAGGCCATCAGTGATATCTACAAAAACAGCAATTATGTGATCGATACGCATACTGCAGTTGCAGCCGGCGTATATAAGAAGTATGTAAGTGAGACAGCGGATCATCTTCCGACAGTGATCGCCTCTACTGCAAGTCCGTATAAATTCACAAGAAGTGTTATGGAAGCACTTGGTGAGGAGCATAAAGATCTGGATGATTTTGGCCTTGTAGACGCATTAAGTGCGCTTTCCGGAGTACCTGTTCCACGTGCAGTTGAAGAAATCCGTACTGCCCCGGTTCTTCATGACAGGGTGGTAGATGCAGTGGATATGCCAGCAGCAGTAAAGGATATCCTTAAGATCAAATAATAATTGATAATAAAATCAGTAAGAAAATGTATTTTCTGTTGAAAAAGCACAAATACTGGTTTATAATAAAAACAACGAAAACCGAATCCTGGAATGTTCGATCCCCCTTTTCTTTTTGAACCTACATTGACATTTTGGGAATCCAAAATCGCAGGTTGGATGTCAGACCTCACGTCGTGGTAGGCAGAAGACACTGTTGAGGATACCCACCTAGCATCTGCTAGGCGTCAAAAATAAGGGAACGGCATCCCGGGATTAATCGGTTAAAGACATAGAGCCGGTTAATGGCTCTTTTTTCATATATGGGAGGAATTACAGCATGAGTGTTTCTGAAAGGAAATTTGGGACACTTCCTACAGGGGAAGAAGTAAAGATCTATCATCTTGAGAATAAAAAAGGTGCCTATGCGGAAGTGCTTCAGTATGGTGCGATCCTGGTGAAGATGTGTGTTCCGGATAAGAAGGGAGATCTGAAGGATGTGGTCCTTGGATATGACGATATCCGGGGATATGAGATTAATGGATGCTTTTTCGGTGCGATCATTGGAAGAAGTGGAAACCGTATCGAGAATTCCAGATTTTTTATTGATGATAAAGAAGTGGTTCTTGCAGAGAATGAGAATCATAACAATCTTCACAGCGGTCCGGATGGCTTTGAGAAAAAGCTGTGGGAGGTAAAAGAAATTTCCCAGGAGAAGAACAGCGTGGATTTCTTCCGCATCAGTCCGGATGGAGAGAACGGATTTCCGGGAGAATTTTCCATTGTTGTGAAATATGAATTCACAGAGGAGAACGAACTGAAGATTTTTTACAGAGGACGCTCTGATGCAGCTACCGTTGCCAATATGACCAACCATTCTTATTTTAATCTGAACGGAGAAGGCAGCGGAGATGTGCTTGACCAGGAAGTATGTATTCATGCGAAGTATTTTACTCCGGTAAAGGACAGCCAGTCTATTCCTACCGGTGAATATGCACCGGTGGCGGGAACGCCGATGGATTTCAATGTTTCCAAACCGATCGGTAGAGACATTGAGGCGGACTTTGAACAGCTGAAGTTTACAGGCGGTTATGACCATAACTATGTAACCGATAATTATGCAAAGGGCAATGTCCGTTCGATCGCTACTGCATACTGCAGGGAATCCGGTATCGGTATGGAGGTTTCCTCCGATTGCCCGTGTGTGCAGTTCTATGCAGGCAATTTTGTTAAGGATGAGAAGGGAAAGAACGGTCATGTTTATCATGAACGTTATGGATTCTGCCTGGAGACACAGGTGGAGCCAAATGCAGTCAATGTAGAGGATTTCCATTCTCCGATCCTGCTTCCCGGTGAAGAGTACAGCTCTGAAACGGTTTACCGTTTCTTTGTGAAATAACAGACAAACAGAATTAAAAGAGGTGCGAGAAGGCAATGCAGATACGTGTGGCAGAAGAGAGAGATGCAGCAACACTTTTAGAGATTTATTCCTACTACGTAGAAAAAACTGCGATCACATTTGAATACGAAACACCTTCCATAGAAGAGTTTACGCAGCGAATCCATGATATAAAGGTGAAATATCCGTATATTGTGGCAGAAGAGAAGGGAGAGATCCTGGGATATGCCTATGGTTCGGCGTTTCACCCGAGGGCTGCTTATGGCTGGTGTGCGGAGATGTCTGTTTATGTGAGACATGACCGGCGGGGCAGCGGTGCAGGAGGCAGACTCTATCGAGCCTTGGAGAGTCTTCTTGCAGAGATGGGAATTCTGAACCTGAACGCCTGCATTGCAGTTGCACCAAAAGAAGATGAATACCTGACCAGTGCCAGTGTGGATTTTCATAAGCATTTCGGTTATAAGCGTGTGGGAGAGTTCCACAGATGCGGCTATAAGTTTAACCGTTGGTATAATATGGTATGGATGGAAAAGATGATAGGCGAACATAAGAGCCTGCAGCCGGAAGTAAAGCTTTTTCCGGAAATCCAGGATAAGATCGGATTTGAACGTTTTTCCTGGTGAAAAAAGAAACCTGAGGGAGGTCAGCATGGACGAGGAAAAGAAAAATATAATCCAGCTCATGCTGGGATTTGTGCGCAGGGCAAACGGAGATCATGTCAGTGCATATGCGACCCAGGCAGCGTATTTTCTGATCATGTCTTTTATCCCGTTTATACTGTTTCTTACAACGCTGATCCGTTATACACCGTTAAGCTATAATGTTGTCAGGGATGCCATCATCGGGTTTGTGCCCGGAAATCTGCAGACCTTTGTGCTGAGCATTGTGGTAGAAGTATACAAAAGAAGTACAGCCATCGTGCCGTTGTCTGCGCTGATGGCGCTCTGGGCGTCCGGAAAGGGAATGCAGGCGATCACCAATGGCTTAAATACCATTTATCATGTAAAGGAAACCCGAAACTGGCTGATGACCCGAATCTATTCGGTTTTTTATATGCTGTTGTTTGTGCTGGCGATCATTGTCACTCTTCTGGTCCTGGTTCTTGGTAATCGAATTCAAGTAGCTGCACAGAGAACCATTCCGATTCTCGGGAGGCTGCTGGCCAAGGTTATAGGGGCCAGGACATTGCTTGTATTTGCCGTGCTGTTTGCAGTGTTTCTGGTCCTTTATAAAGTGCTTCCAAACCGAAAGGCAACCTTTAAAAGCCAGCTTCCGGGTGCATTTATGATCGCAGTGGCATGGATGATATTTTCCTATGGATTTTCCCTGTATTTTGAATTTTTTCCGAGTTTTGGAAATATGTACGGAAGTCTGACTGCGCTGATCATGGTAATGCTGTGGCTGTATGTGTGTATGAACCTGCTTCTTTACGGGGCGGAGATCAATGCCTACTTCGAAAATGAATTCCGAAAGGCCCAGAGATCTGTAAAAACACTTCTTTCCAAGAAAGAAAATGAAAAAAACAGTTCCAAAGAATCCTGACTTTGCGCTTGACAGAAGGCAGACCTTGTGGCATAGTATTAAAAGACAGAAAAGCTGTGAAGGTGTTTATAGAGGATCATTTTCTCACAGAGAAGGGAAGTCACCGGCTGTAAGCTTCCCCGGGTTCAGATGGTTCTTGAATTTCCCACCGGAGCTTCCTCTCTGAAGTAACAGTAGGAGATGACGTAAGCTGCGCGTTAAGCAGACAAGAGGAGCCCGTGATCTTTTCATGGGAAACTGGGTGGTACCGCGGATATTCCGTCCCTTTTATGAGGGACGGTTTTTTTATTGCCCATATCTGGAACTTCGGGGTGGGCGGCGGATCATTTGATCATTTTAATTAAAGGAGAAATAGACCATGGATATGAAAGAAAGACTTCAGGAACTGGCTGAAAATGCCAGAAAACGGATCGAGGAATCCGAGGGCCTGGATAAGCTGAATGATGTGCGTGTTGCATATCTTGGAAAAAAAGGTGAGCTTACTGCAATCTTAAAAGGTATGAAGGATGTTGCTCCGGAAGAGCGTCCGAAGGTTGGACAGCTTGTCAATGAGACAAGAGCTAAGATCGAAGAACTTCTGGAAGCCTCCAAAAAGGATTTCGAGGAGAAGGTCCGTGAGGAAAAAATGAAGGCAGAAGTGATTGATGTAACACTTCCTGCAAAGAAAGCGAAGATCGGTCATCGCCATCCGAATACTATCGCTCTGGAAGAAGTTGAGCGTATTTTCATCGGAATGGGCTATGAGGTTGTGGAAGGTCCGGAGATTGAGTATGCGGACTACAACTTTACAAAGCTGAATATTCCGGAGGATCATCCGGCAAGAGATGAGCAGGATACATTCTTTATCAATGATTCCATTCTGCTCCGTTCCCAGACATCACCGGTGCAGGCACGTGAGATGGAAAAAGGCAAGCTTCCGATCCGTATGATCGCACCTGGCCGTGTATTCCGTTCTGATGAGGTAGATGCAACACATTCACCTTCCTTCCATCAGATCGAGGGTCTTGTTATTGATAAGAATGTTACGTTTGCAGATCTTAAGGGAACCCTTCAGGAGTTCGCAAAAGAGCTGTTCGGACCGGAGACAAAGACCAAATTCCGTCCGCATCATTTCCCGTTCACAGAGCCGAGCGCTGAGGTTGATGTTTCCTGCTTCAAATGCGGCGGAAAGGGCTGCCGTTTCTGTAAAGGTTCCGGCTGGATCGAAATCCTTGGCTGTGGTATGGTTCATCCGAATGTTCTCCGTATGTGCGGGATCGATCCGGATGAGTATACAGGATTTGCCTTTGGTGTGGGTCTGGAGCGTATCGCACTTCTGAAATATGAGATCGATGATATGCGTCTTCTCTATGAGAACGACAGCAGATTCCTGAAACAGTTCTAAAACAGTGAATACGGATCATGAGTATCCGTCTGACAGTAAATATAGAAAAAAGAAGGGACAACCAAAATGAATACTTCATTATCTTGGATTAAAACATATGTGCCGGATCTGGATGTAACGGCACAGGAATATACAGATGCCATGACCTTAACAGGCACAAAGGTAGAGGGCTTTACAGAGCTGGATGCAGATCTTGATAAGATCGTGATCGGCCAGATCGATAAGATCGAGAAACATCCGGATGCAGATAAGCTGATCATCTGCCAGGTAAATATCGGAACTGAGAGTGTGCAGATCGTAACAGGCGCTCCAAATGTAAAAGAAGGAGATAAGGTTCCAGTTGTTCTTGATGGTGGACGTGTTGCAGGCGGCCACGATGGAAAAATGACTCCCGGAGGTATCAAGATCAAAAAAGGCAAACTCCGTGGCGTGGAGTCCTTTGGTATGATGTGCTCTATCGAGGAACTTGGAAGTACCAGAGAAATGTATCCGGAAGCACCGGAATACGGAATCTATATTTTTCCTGAGGATGCAGTTGTGGGGGAGAGCGCTGTTAAGGCACTTGGCCTTGACGATGTGGTATTTGAGTATGAGATCACTTCCAACCGTGTAGACTGCTACGGCGTTCTTGGAATCGCAAGAGAGGCAGCAGCAACCTTCCAGAAGAAATTCTGCCCGCCGATTGTAGAGGTTAAGGAAAATGATGAGAAAGCTTCCGATTATGTAAAGGTTACTGTAGAGGATCCGGAGCTTTGCCCGCGTTACTGTGCAAGGGTTGTAAAAAATGTCAAGATCGGTCCGTCTCCGAAGTGGATGCAGAGATGTCTGGCTTCCAATGGAATCCGCCCGATCAACAACCTGGTTGATATCACAAACTATGTAATGGAAGAATTTGGACAGCCAATGCATGCATATGATCTGGATACCATCGCAAATCAGGAGATCATTGTACGCCGTGCAGGAAAAGATGAGAAATTCGTCACACTGGATGGCCAGGAGCGTATCATGGATGAGAATGTTCTGATGATCTGTGACGGTGAGAAGGCTGTCGGCATCGCAGGTATCATGGGTGGAGAGAATTCCATGATCACAGACGATGTAAAAACTGTTCTTTTTGAGGCAGCGTGCTTCGATGGAACCAGCATCCGTCTTTCTTCCAAGAGGATCGGACTTCGTACAGATGCATCCGGTAAATTTGAGAAGGGTCTTGACCCGAACAATGCACAGGCTGCAATTGACCGTGCATGCCAGCTGATGGAAGAACTTGGTGCAGGCGAGGTTGTAGGCGGAATGGTTGATGTCTGCAGCGAGACAAGAGAACCATCCAGAGTAAAATTTGAGCCTGAGAAGATCAACAAGCTTCTTGGAACCAGCCTTACAAAAGAAGAGATGATCGATTATCTTGGACGTGTAGAACTGGCTTATGATGAAAAAACAGACGAGATCGTTGCACCGACATTCCGTCAGGATATCCACTGTAATGCAGATGTTGCAGAGGAGGTTGCAAGATTCTATGGCTATGATAAGATTCCGATGACACTTCCTACAGGAGAGGCTACTACAGGTAAGCTGCCATTTAAGCTTCGTATCCAGGAGGTTGCAAGAGATATTGCAGAATACTGCGGATTCTCAGAGGGAATGTCCTATTCTTTCGAAAGCCCGAAGGTATTTGACAAGCTTTGTATTCCTGAGGACAGTGAGCTTCGTAAAGTCATCACCATCAGCAATCCTCTTGGAGAAGATTACAGTATCATGCGTACAAGCACACTGAACGGTATGCTTGCATCCCTTTCCACAAACTATAACAGACGTAATAAAGATGTTCGTCTTTACGAGCTTGGAAATATCTATCTTCCAAAATCCCTTCCGGTCACAGAGCTTCCGGATGAGCGTACCATGTTTACACTTGGAATGTACGGAAAAGGCGATTTCTTTGATATGAAGGGTGTATGCGAGGAGTTCTTCGAGAAGATCGGAATGAAGAAAAAGGTTACCTACGATCCAAACAGCGGAAAACCTTTCCTTCATCCAGGAAGACAGGCTAACATGATCTACGAGGGTAAGGTGGTTGGATACTTAGGGGAGGTTCATCCGGCTGTTGCAGATAATTACTCTATCGGAGAAAAAGCATATATCGCAGTGATCGACATTCTGGATGTTCTGGAATTTGCTGGTTTCAACCACAAATATACAGGAATTGCCAAATATCCGGCTGTAACTCGTGACCTGAGCCTCGTAGTTCCTCATGCAGTTCTTGCAGGACAGATTGAGGAGATTTTTGACCAGAGAGGCGGAAATATTCTTGAGAGCTATCAGCTGTTCGATATCTACGAGGGAGCGCAGATTGAGAAAGGTTTCAAATCCATGGCTTATTCTCTGGTATTCCGTGCCCATGACAAGACTCTTGGTGAAAACGAGATCTCCGCAGCAATGAAAAAGATCATGAATGGTCTTAACGGACTTGGAATCGAGCTGAGAAGCTGATGCTGATCTACATTGTAAGACATGGCCTGACTGAGTGGAATAAATTAAAAAAACTTCAGGGTGCAGCGGATGTACCTCTTGCGAAGGAAGGGGTTCTTCTTGCGGAAAAAACAGGAGAAGCTCTCCGTAATGTGATGTTTGATATCTGTTTTACAAGTCCGCTCTCAAGGGCAAAACAGACAGCAGAATATGTTCTGGGGAAACGAGATGTTCCGATCATACCGGATAAGCGGATTCAGGAGATCGATTTTGGTGTGCTGGAGGGTGATCAGGTAAGAGATGCAGATGGCAATTATATCGATCCGCAGATCGAGACTTTTTTCCGTGATCCGGTAAATTTTAAACGACCGGAAAAGGGCGAGGATATTTTTGATGTGATCGCCAGGACAAAGGATTTCTGGGATGAAAAAACATCAGATCCGACTCTTGCGGATAAAACAATTCTTGTTGCCTCTCATGGATGTGCAGTCCGTGCTCTTCTTCAAAATGTAGATCCTGATCCGAAGAATTTCTGGAGAGGCTCCGTGCCGCCTAACTGCTGTATTAATCTTGTGGAAGTAAAGAATGGAATGACAACACTTCTGGAAGAAGATAAAGTTTATGCATAAAAAATAATGAGAAACGCAGAATAACCGTAATGGCTGTTCCGCGTTTCTTTTTTTGTCTGTTTTTATTGGTGGAATTTTACAGGTTATGATTGACTAATCGAGATAAAATGAGATAAAATATACAAAAGAAATAAATAGTTCAGAAAAATAAAAGTTAAACTTTACTAATTATATAAAAATACAGAATTGTGTTGAAATTATATGAAATCATTTAACTGAGTGTGGATTGCGAATATCCGCCTACGGATAGAGGATGATTACTGATAGTGATGTGATATGTGGAATGGGGTGAGTGTATGCAGTCATTAAATGAGACAAAAGCAGGGGAAAGCTACACGATCAAGTGGATGACCGGAATGCCGGAGACTATGGAACAGATCAGGCAATATGATGTCAGTGAAGGAAAGACCGTACAGATCATAAGCAGGATACTTGGCGGAGTGATCGTAGGTGTTTGCGGACGCAGGATCCTGATCAGCGATGATGCAGCCTGCCGTATAAAAGTCTAAATAAAAGTATAAAATAGAAAAAAGACGAAAGGACAATTCTTTTGGCGAAGGAATTGTCCTTTCTGGTTGTTTTAGGGAAGATGTTATGGTAGTATGGGGACAAAAGAATAACTTTTTTCAAAAGTAAAGACAGGGGAGGCATATTATGGGAAAAAAGTTTATGAATACAGTGCTGTTTCTGGCAGTAACAGTGGCCGCGGCAACCCTGACCGCTTATGTGGGAAAAGGCTCCGGGAATGTGTTGCTTTATAATTTTACATTTCTGGGACTTATGCTGATCATATACGCAGTGGGGCTTTTTGCAGGTTTATATCGGATGGATAACCTGTCAAGAGCACTGAAGCATGGCGCTGGTGAGATCACAGAAGTGTTTCAGCTTCCGGGAAGAGCCAGAAAAGAAGAGATTGGACAGCTGCGAGGGATTTTTGGTGACCGCTATCTCGACAAAAAGATGGATGATTTTGTTGATAGTATCAGCAGAACGGAAGAAGGAATCGCTGAAGTAGAGGATTTTGTGAATATTGAGGATGTAGATGTACATATCCACAAGAGACTCCTTGAGATGGCTCCGGACATTTTTACAAGCCTTGGTATCCTTGGAACATTTATCGGTCTTGTGTGGGGACTTAAGAATTTCCAGCCCACGGATTATGAAGTGATGACAAGCTCGGTATCCGCTCTTGTGGATGGCATCAAAGTTGCGTTTCTGACCTCCATTTATGGAGTTGCACTTTCTGTTGTGTACACATTTGGGATGAAAAGCGGATATTCTGCGATGTCCCAGGCAATGCAGGATTTTCTGGATCGTTTTCACGCACTGGTGCTCCCTACTGCGGAGAATGAGTCCTGGAATCTCCTTGTTTCCAGCCAGAAGACGCAGACAGAAGCCATGAAACAGATGGCGGAACAGTTTTCTGTGCAGATGGCAGACAGCTTTGAGAAAGTGATCACACCTACTTTTCAGAAAATGAATGATTCTCTGGACGTTCTTACTGCATCTGTGACAAAAGGGCAGCAGGATGCGATCCGCGAGATTCTGGATACGTTTTTAAGCGAGATGCATGGGTCCTTTCAGATGCAGTTTGAAGATTTTAATGATGCCCTGGCAGAACTTAAGAAGGTGCAGAAGGAGAATACAGAATATACATCAGAATTGTACAAGACCATGAGTAGTCAGCTGAGTGAAACCTTTACGAAGCAGGAACGTGCCATGAAGGAAGCCATTAAGGAAATCGACGAGATGCAGAGTAGTTATATGAAGACTGCAGACCGTATTATCCGGGATAATCAGACGATCCAGCAGCTGCAGAAACGGGATTACGAAAAGCTTGCCCGGCATATGCATGAAAATGAAAAAGAATCCGCAGATCTCTGGAAAAACTGCAATGCATCTATGCGCCAGTATGTGGACAGTGCTGCAGAAGGGATGAAAGCAGTTGCGGATTCCAATAGGATCAGCGAGGAGCTTCTTCGTGAAGATAAGAAGATGATCGAAGATTTTGAAGCCAGAGTGAAAGAATTTACTGAGAGCCAGAAGATGGTCAACAGTGTTCTGGATGAGGTGCGCAGGCTTCTTTCTGAGATCAAGACGGCAAAAAATAACCGTGATATCCATCTGATCGCCGGACAGCCCTGGGGCTATGGAAGCAATGCCGGTATCCAGGAACTTAAGGATAAGCTGACGGGTCTGGAGGATCTTCTGGAAGGACAGGGTGCAAGACAGGAAGCATTGCTGGATGAGATCGAGCGCAGTATCCGTGAGGCAACGAAGGCAGCACAGAAAAGCCGTTTTGGTTTATTTAAATAAGAGAGGAATTGTCAATGCGCAAAAAAAGAAAGCCGGAGGAGCATGGATTTAATGTCTGGCGTTCTTATTCGGATATGATGGCAGGAGTTTTGCTGCTTTTTGTTCTGATCATGTGTGTGACACTTTTTCAGGCACAGAAGAGCTATCAGGACAGTCTGAAGGAACGGGATGAAAAAATTGCTCTTCAGGAAAAATATACAGAAGAGCTTCTGGAAAAACAGAATGCGCTGGATGAGCAGGCAGGGACATTAAAGAGCCAGGATGAGCAGATCAAGTCCAAGGACAAGCAGATCAAATCTCAGGATGAAGAACTGTCTTCTCTGGCGGAGAAGCTTGCCAAACAGCAGGAAACGCTTGAGGCGCAGCAGAAGAAGCTGAAAGAACAGCAGAAAAAGCTGGCCTCTCAGAAAAAGAAGCTTTCCAGCCAGCAGAATACATTGAAAGAGCAGCAGTCTGCGCTGGATGAAAAAACAGAGCTTCTGGAAGAGCAGCAGGAGAAGATCGATAAGATCATCGGCGTGAAAGCTGAGGTTGTGGAAGCTTTGCAGAAGGAATTTGAGAAAAAGAACCTCAATGTGGATATTGATCCACAGACAGGTGCGCTGACATTGAATGCCAATGTTATGTTTGATTATGATCAGGCAGAGCTTACCGATTCCGGTAAGATGACATTGTCTATGGTGTTGCCGACATATTGTAAGGTATTGCTGGATGATTCCTATAAGAAATATCTTGGCGAGATCATTATTGATGGTTATACGGATACAGATGGAGATTACAGTTATAACCTGGAGCTGTCACAGAAGAGGTCTCTGGCGGTAGCACAGTATCTTTTGGATATTAAGAGTGATTTTCTGAAGGATTCACAGGTTCAGGAACTGAAGGATTGTCTGACAGTGAATGGGCATTCCATGTCAGATCCGGTTCTGGATGCAGATGGAAATGTAGATAAAGACGCGTCCAGACGTGTAGAGGTAAAATTCCGTCTGAAGGATGAAGAGATGATCCAGGAACTGAATAAGATCATGCAGGGAGATTCTGCAGAGTCCGACGGTACTGCTCAGAAAAAAGAAAAGAATCAGGAAGAAAATCAGGATAATAAGCAGTAATTAAATATGGCTGCTTTATATTTGGCAGGGGATTATCTGATGAATTTTCTGACATTGGTTACGGTTGGAAGGGATTGCCTTGACAGACTGAGTTATCGGTTCTAGGCGGATTTTTCTATGAATTAGGAAGCTTGTATTTCGGGATGTAAGTCTAATGCAGTGTATGGGAAGTGATTGAGGTTTAACTGAATCAAGTAAGTCCGTTGCGGGTCTGCGAAAAGCGATGAGCTGTTATTCGGTTATGAGCAAGTAGCGAAGTGGATTGTGAATATCTGCTTGACATTTGTTCTTTTTTCTCTGGTGTCTGGTAGTGTTGTATTTGCTGGGCACCGGGGATTTTTTGTTTTGTTGGAGATATAGAGTGACGCTAGAGAAAGGTGGAATCGGTCTGTGTGGGGGATGTAGTCGGGGGTGTTGTTGAGGTTTTGCGGGGGTGGATGGAGAGGGGGACGCCAGAAGAAGGTGGCATCGGTCCGGGCAGGGACTCCGTCGGGGGATACTACTAGGACTCCGTGAGACGGCTAAAAGCATTGCGGCAGGGCCAGAACTCGCCTTCGGCTCAGACAGCAGACCCTGCCGCAATAACGCCGTCTCCCGCAGCCCAAGTAGTAATCACCCCTCCTCCGCAGCAGCCCGGCCCGATGCCACCTTCCTCTGGCTGACGCTTCCAGCCGACAGGAAAAAAACAGAACAGGTGACGGAAGCGGACTGGGCGTCCTGTCCTGAAATGTCAGAGTGGTACAGAATATTCCTATAAGTACCGAAGAATCCAGAAACGAGGTCGGCCCAACGTACCACTATAAGTACCGAAGAATTCAGAAACGAGGTCGGACAAACATATCACTATAAGTACCGAAGAATCCAGAAACGAGATCGGCCCAGCGTACCACTATAAATATCGAAGAATCCAGAAATGAGGTCGGACAAACATATCACTATAAGTACCGAAGAATCCAGAAACGAGGTCGGCACAGCGTTCCACTCTGAGTACCGCAGCATACAGACAAAAGTCAACAACGCAGCACACACAACAACGAAGAACTCCTTCCGTGCCCAACGGGGTGGGAGCGCGAGGGAGGGCGTTCGGGCTACGGAACTCTGAGATCGCCTTCCCTCGCACTTACCGCATTGAAAATGCGACCGGCGTAGCGCACTCAGCGAAGAAACTTATAAAAAAACATATATATAATAAATAATAAACAGGGAGATAATAGGATAATAAAAGAAAAGAAATTGTCCCTTTAAGATAAACTTCCAGGAAAATCTAAAAAAATTGAATTTTATGGTTGACAAGCATAAAACCCTATGGTAATATAACTGAGCTGTCGTAAATAATTGTTCTTAAAAAACAAACAATTAAAAAGAATTTCAGAAAAATGAAATTCGCAGTTGACAAAAGACAGAAGATATGATAAAGTATCCAAGTCGTCAACGAAGCGACAACAAAATCTTAACTCAAAAATGTTTGAAAAAAACTTAAAAAAGTGCTTGACAAACAAAAAGAGATGAGATAAAATAAACGAGCTGTCTGAGAGACAGACACAACAAACCTTGATAACTAAACAGTGAAACACATACGATTCTCGAAAATTTCTTTACATTTAAAGAACGGTTTAAACAAACCAAAAGCAGTAAAAACGAGAGATAGCCAAACGGTTGTCTTGAGTAAATGAATCAAACATTTTATCAGAGAGTTTGATCCTGGCTCAGGATGAACGCTGGCGGCGTGCTTAACACATGCAAGTCGAACGGGAATTACTTTATTGAAACTTCGGTCGATTTAATTTAATTCTAGTGGCGGACGGGTGAGTAACGCGTGGGTAACCTGCCTTATACAGGGGGATAACAGTCAGAAATGGCTGCTAATACCGCATAAGCGCACAGAGCTGCATGGCTCAGTGTGAAAAACTCCGGTGGTATAAGATGGACCCGCGTTGGATTAGCTAGTTGGTGGGGTAACGGCCCACCAAGGCGACGATCCATAGCCGGCCTGAGAGGGTGAACGGCCACATTGGGACTGAGACACGGCCCAGACTCCTACGGGAGGCAGCAGT
>ENA-OWPD01000085-OWPD01000085.1-human-gut-metagenome-genome-assembly--contig:-NODE-85-length-119377-cov-7.750038_pt1 | contig 119377 bp, 93 predicted proteins | sample MGYA00248262_ERZ651842 | MGnify/ENA primary metagenome ERZ651842 (study PRJEB26924, sample SAMEA4378253) | human gut metagenome | biome: human gut; feature: human-associated habitat; material: faeces... | reverse complement strand
AATAGGCATCTACAAATACCCAACCAGTCTGCATTGCTCCCCACTGATCCATATAATACCAATAGCCACCTACAGATACCCAACCGGTTCGCATTGCTCCCCATTGATCCATATAGTACCAATGTCCGTCTACAAATACCCAGCCAGTTTCCATTGCTCCCCATTGATCCATGTAGTACCAATGTCCGTCTACAAATACCCAGCCGTTTTCCATAATTCCATCTTCATTCAGATAATACCAATGACCATCTACGGATACCCAGCCGGTTTCCATAACTCCATATTCGTTAAAGTAATACCATTTTCCGTCAATCGCTTTCCATCCAACTACTTTCTCCCCATTTTCAGCAGAAACCATTTCAAGGAAAGCATTTTTTGCACCTTCTACCAGCTTATCCTGATCTTCTGCTACGTATGTTCCACGTTGATTACGTTCACTGGAGCTAACATAGATATAGGCAGGTTTCATTTCTGATAATGTTTTTTCTTCTTTTGTAGTTCTGTCTACAACTTTTACAGTTTCAGGACTTAAACCATTTTTTTCCATTATTTCAACAAAATCTTCGTAAGGAATATATTCTTTGCGGCTTCCTTCCCATTTTGGATCATTCCACAGACAGATATCGAAGTTTTCTGGATTTTCGTAAGCATCAGGATTACGATCAGGTTTATAACTTACAGATTCGTCATAACCTTCACAAATAACTTCCATGGTGTAAGTATGAATTCCATGTACGCCATAAGCGTAATCTAACAATTCAGAATATGTCTGATAATCATGGTAAGAATTACTTACATAGTAGTTTCTTTCAGTAGTCTGTTCAATTGCTTTTCTCATTTTTTCAGCTGTGTTTGCCATAAACTCAATATCTGCAACTTCTTCAGGATTGGACTGATCTGTATCGCGATATCCCCAAGGATATAATACAGCCTGAATACCGGTATGAACAGTTACTAAAGCGTCTAAAGGTGTTTCTTTAAGGAAATTTTGAATATGCTGTGTTTCAATTTCGGATGCAGCTGAAAGACCGCCGCTTATTCCGGCATGTTCAGGAGCCCACTGGAAATCAAAGTTGCGGTTAATGTCGTAGCCACTAGCCCAGGAATCGTCACCGAGCCAACCATTTCCATCTAAATCTTTTGATTCATATCCGATATCACCAGTTCTTGTTTTGCTTTCATCAGTTGTATAAAGATAACCAATCCACTCGTCACCTGTAATGTCTGCATATAAGTCATTACTTGGAATTCCATCGCCGTTTTTATCTAATAACTGGCTGGTTCCGCGAACGAAATACTCAAAGATATCATGGCTATCCGGATTTAGTATAGGAATAATATAAATATATTTCAATATATACTCACGTTCTCAAATATAATAACAGTATATTTTTAAATTCATTTCCCATATATAGCGCCTCCCTAGATTTCTTATTGTGCTCTTTCTTTTCTTTATGTATAATGAATACTGGAAGAAAACAATACACACACTACAAAATAAAGGAATGAATTTATCATGAATATACGAAGACTTTTCGCTGTATGGAGTGCACACTTCATCAAAACAGCCTGCCGTCTCACCGGAAAACAAGGGGCTACGTTGGCAGGAAAAGCCGCTCTCTCCATATATCCACCCATCCTTTCTGAACTGGCAAAGGAAGTAAAAAAAGATATTTTTGTGGTATGCGGCACAAACGGCAAAACAACTACCAATAACTTATTAGCTTCCGTTTTGGAGGCAAATGGGCAAAAAGTAATCTGCAACCGCACCGGCTCTAATATGTTAAATGGTGTTGTCTCTGCTTTTGTACTCAACACAGGGCTTTCAGGACATTTAAAAGCAGATTATGCCTGCATTGAAATTGATGAAGCTTCTACCGTTCGAGTTTTTCCTCATTTTCAGCCGGATTTTATGGTTCTTACCAATCTGTTTCGAGACCAGTTGGATCGCTACGGAGAAATCGACACCACCATGAACCTTTTATCAAAAGCCATGAAAATGGCTCCCAACATGAAGCTTCTTGTAAACGGAGACGACTCTTTATCCACTTTCTTGGCTCTTGATAACGAAAATGAATATGCTGCTTACGGAATTAGCCAACAAGTCCTATCAGATGAAAACAGCAGAGAAATACGTGAAGGCAGATTTTGTAAAAGATGCGGTGAAAAAATGCAATATCACTTCTATCATTACAGCCAGTTGGGAGACTACTATTGCCCTCATTGCGGGTTCAAACGACCTCATTTGGATTTTGATGGAACAAACGTAAAACTTGATGAAGGAATTACTTTTGATGTAAACGACTTCCATGTAAAAGCAAATTACAGAGGATTTTATAACGTTTATAACATTTTAGCTGTTTACGGCGCTGCCTCCATGGCAAATATTTCTCTTGAACATTTTAATGATGTTTTAGGAAATTTCACTCCTCAGTTCGGAAGAAACGAACTATTTGAAATCCGAGGCACTAAAGTCATGCTGAACCTCGCTAAAAACCCGGCAGGTTTTAATCAGAATATTTCTGCTGTTATGACAGATACCAGCCCAAAAGATATCATTATTTTAATTAATGATAACAGTCAGGATGGTACTGATATTTCTTGGCTCTGGGATGTGGATTTTGATCGTTTAAAAGATACAAACACTGCCTCTATCACTGTCTGCGGTATTCGTTGTCTGGATATGGCGCTTCGACTGAAATATGTGGATATTCCCTCTGATGTTGAACAAGATATTGAAAAAGCTATTGAAAATAAAATTCAAAACGGAACGAAAAATTTGTATGTCCTTGTAAATTATACAGGACTTTATACCACACATAATCTTTTAAAGAAAATGGAGGGCAGGAAATGATGAAATTAACAATTGGACATTTATATCCGGACCTCTTAAATCTGTACGGAGACAGAGGCAATATTCAGTGTATGACAAAACGCAGCTTATGGAGAGGTATTGAAGCAGAAACAATTGAATTTTCCTTAGAAGACCATATTGATTTTTCCAATTTGGACATTGTCCTTTTAGGCGGCGGCTCTGATCGAGAGCAAATGCTGGTTTGCAACAAGCTTCGCAGCATTCAGAAAAATTTTAAGAATTATATTGAGGACGGCGGCAGCGTTATTGCCGTATGCGGCGGCTACCAGCTTTTAGGACATTACTACAAAACCTCTGAGGGAACTATGGAGGGACTCTCTTTGGTGGATTTGCATACAGAACAGGGTGAACCTCGTCTTATTGACAACATTGTACTGGAAAATGAAATATTCCCTCTCCCGATTGTAGGCTTCGAAAACCATGGCGGCAGAACCTATATCGGAGATAACAAACCATTCGGAAAGGTTTTATACGGACACGGAAACAACGGAGAAGACCACACAGAAGGCGTTCTTTATAAAAATGTAATCGGCACTTATCTGCACGGACCACTTCTTCCGAAAAATCCTCATATATGTGACTATCTTCTCTCCAATGCTTTGGAAAGAAAATATGGAAAAGGAGATTTAACTCCCTTAGATGATAATTTAGAAGTGAAAGCAAATCAATATATCTACAACCGTTTTGTAAAACAAGCTTAAACAACAACGAGAGAATATTTATACATTTTCATAAGCTAAAACTGAAATGTATAAATATTCTCAGCTTAATTTCTTACTGTTCTATTTCAGCAATCGCAAAATATTATCCACAGTACAACTTAAATTTTCAGCACTGTACTGTCTGCTGACTGAAAAATCCTGCGGAAGCCTGTTAATAGGAAATACTGCTGTGACGCCCATGCAATACGCTTCTTTTATATTCTTATCTTCTGCTCCTCCTACAACGGCAATCACTTTTTTCTCCTGCTCCTGCGCTCTTTTGGCAATCCCCATAACAACCTTGCCTCTCAGACTCTGAGAGTCCAGCTTTCCCTCTCCTGTAAAAATATAGTCCGCATCGGCAATTTTCTCATCAAATTTAACGGTATCCAGCACTGTCTGTATTCCCATCTGAAGCTTCGCATTGAAAAAGGCTACCATACCTGCCCCCATTGCACCCGCTGCACCGGTTCCCGGCATTTCACCGATATCTTTTCCGATAGTTCTTGTGATAACTCTGCTTAAATTTTTCATTCCTTCATCCAACTCCTCTACACATTCTGCATCTGCCCCTTTTTGCGGAGCAAAAACATAAGAAGCGCCAAAAGGTCCATACATAGGATTGTCAATATCACACATGGCTATCAGCTCGATATTTTTAAAGACCTCATTCATTCCCGATAAATCAATACGCTCTATGTCAATAACCGTTCCGCCTGTGGGAATAAATTCCTTTCCTTCTTTGTTATAAAACTTTACGCCTGCTGCTGCGGCTGCTCCGCATCCTCCGTCATTGGTAGCAGAGCCCCCTAAGCCTACAATAATTTTCTCGACTCCTCTTTTTGCTGCTTCCACCATTAGCTGTCCTACTCCGTAGGTTGTAGTCAGCTTAGGATTTTTTCGCTTTTCTACCAATGGCAGCCCTGCGCAGGACGCCATTTCCACGACTGCCGTTTTCCCTTCGTCAAGCAATCCAAAATAGCTGTCCATATCTTCAAAATATGGATTTTTCACCTTTACATTTACCTTCTCTCCTCCTAAAGCGAAAAGAAATGCGTCTACCGAGCCTTCTCCTCCGTCTGCCACAGGAATTTCCGTAATTTCACTGTCAGGAAAATGCTCTCTTATTTTTTCAGCGGTAATTTTACAAATCTGAACAGAGCTTAATGTTCCTTTAAAAGAATCCGGAATTAATACAAACTTCATGATTTTTCCTCCTCCATTTTCTCCCAATGTTCCTTTTTGAAACATCTTTTCTCTTATTTTATCGGATTTTCCATTTTATTTTCAACTATTCTCTTTTATAATATGTTTATATTTGAAACAATAGGAGGAGAAATATGAGCAAAAAAATCAGGATTTTAGGAATTGCACCTTATGAAGGTTTAAAACAATTAATGGAAGAATATGCTTGTCAACGAAAAGATTTGGATTTTGTTTCTCTCCTTGGAAGCATGGAAGAAGGCGCTGCTCTTGCCAAAGAATATTATTCCGATTTTGATATTATTATATCTCGGGCAAATACTGCCGACTTAATCAAAAAAAGCGTTCCCATCCCAGTCATCGACCTTGGTATTGGCTACTATGATATTCTGCGTTGCTTAAAAACAGCAGAGGCTACCCACACAAAATTTGCTTTGCTGGGGCATCCCTCTCTTACAAAAGCCGCTCAGACTCTGCGTTCTCTTTTAAAAGCAGAATTTCCTGTTTTTTCAATATCTGACACTGCAACGGCGCTTCATACTCTGCATACGCTTTCTGCTCAGAATTATCAAACCGTCATTTGCGATACGGTTGCTTATGAGGCTGCGCGAAAAGCAGGCTTGACTCCTATACTCCTGACATCCAGTGCAGAAAGTCTGGAAACAGCTGTTAATCACGCTCTTTACCTTTGGGAAATCAGCCAAAAGTCTGTCGTTACTTTATCTATGCTGAAGGAAACTTTAAAAACCGGCTTTGGCGATTATCTTCTTCTGAATGAAAACGGCACACTTTTATATTCTACCTTACAGGGAAATTTTCTCCAAGCAATACAAACACATCTGCAAAAAGAAGTTCCTTCCTGCCTTTCAAAAGAAAGACGTTCTTTCTTTATTACTGCAGCAAATAAGCTGTATGCTGTGTCTTCCCGTTTTGTTGACACTGCCCCTGAGTCTTATCTGATTTTTTGCCTGACTCCTTCCAAGCTTCCTGTAAACCATTCTAAGTACGGCATTAGCATTCTGAATAGAGAAGATACACAGAACACTCTTACAACAAGTATCTGCAATACCGGAAGTCATGCCAAAAAACTGCGAAAAGACGCAAAATCCATGAAAAAATTTTCTCCCAATCTTATGCTGACCGGAGAATACGGTACAGAAGAGGATTGCCTTGCTTATCTCTATTATATAGAAAGCAAGCTCCACAATCATCCTCTTTATAAAATCAACTGTGATTTGCTCAATGAAAAAAACTGGAATTTTCTCATCAACAGCTTTCATTCACCTTTCACAGATAATGACAATACTATTTATATTTCCAATTTGCAAAAATTATCAGCAGAGAAACAAAAGTGGTTACTCTCTGTCATTTTAGATACAAATGCTCATGTACGAAACCGTTTCATTTTTTCCTGCTGTAAGGAATACAAAAAGCCGGCTCCCGCTGTTGCCCTAGAGTATGCCAACGCCCTAGATTGTATTGTCATTCCTGTCGCACCTTTGCGTGAGCAAAAGACAGACCTTCCTTCTATGTGTGCCTTATACATAAATACACTAAATGAAGCTTTCGGAAAACAGCTGATTGCTCTGGATGATGATGCGATATGCGCATTAACAGAATATGATTATCCCGGAAATCATGCCCAGCTTAAACGAATTTTAAAGCAAGCCGTGATAAAGACAAATTCTCTTTATTTGTCAAATTCTGTAATACAAGATATTCTGGTACAGGAAAGACAGCTTTTCCCTGCCCGTATTGATACTGCATCTTCATCCTGTATACAACTGGATTGTAATCTGTCGTTAGATGAAATAAATCGCTGTGTTATCCAACAGGTATTAAAAAATTGCAACGGAAATCAGTCTGTGGCAGCCCGCAAGTTAGGCATCAGCAGAACTACCCTGTGGCGCAGTCTAAATCGTGGTTGATTTCCCGTATGAAATGTATTTATTGTAGCAAAAATTTATTTTTTTAATTTTTTTCAAAAAAGTGTTGACATATCTAATTATCTATTGTATTATAGGTATTGTCCTTGAGGGACACAGATAAACAACACTTGCGGGTGTAGTTCAGTGGTAGAACACCAGCCTTCCAAGCTGGATATGTGGGTTCGATTCCCATCACCCGCTTACGTTAAGCCCAAAAGGTTTAATGTGATGTGTTTGTAGCTCAGCTGGATAGAGCAACGGCCTTCTAAGCCGTGGGTCGGGGGTTCGAATCCCTTCAGGCACGCTGTGGTGGGTATAGCGCAGTTGGTTAGCGCGCCAGATTGTGGCTCTGGAGGCCCAGGGTTCGAATCCCTGTATCCACCCTTCGCCTTTGGGCTATCGCCAAGCGGTAAGGCACAGCACTTTGACTGCTGCATTCGCTGGTTCGAATCCAGCTAGCCCAGTCCTTTTTTATGGGGTATTAGCTCAGTCGGTAGAGCACTTGACTTTTAATCAAGTTGTCCGGGGTTCGAATCCCCGATGCCTCATTAGCGGAAAGCATTTGCTTTCCGTTATTTTTTTATCATCAGACAGGATGAAAACATAATTGAATATGCGGATATGGCGGAATTGGCAGACGCGCTGGTTTTAGGTACCAGTGGGCAACCGTGCAGGTTCAAGTCCTGTTATCCGCATCATAGCGATCCGGGAAATTAGCGCATCGCTATAGCTGAGAGACTTTCTGTAAATTTGATTTTATAGAAGGTCTTTTGTATTTTCAGAATAATGCTCATAATAAAATGCCACAGATCATTACTGATGCATCTGTGGCATTTTGATGTGGAAATTTTATGAATGACTTTACAATTTTTCTCCTTCATTCACTTCCTCAATAAACACCTTTCCTTCCGCATGCTGTTCCACAAAATGAAACCGTAGTACAGCCTGGGGCCAGTTGAGGGTGATGATGGCTTTTTTGTCTCGGGTCTTTCCGGCGGCCTGGATCTGGTCTACAAGGTCGGACAGGATCTCGCGGGTGAGATAACCGCCTCTCCAGTGAAACGTGAATTCACGGCCCTTTTTGGCAGCCTGGAGGGCACGTTTGTATACGTCCTCCGGCTTTGTGAAGGACAGCTTTTTCTCGCGGTAGTAGAAGTGATTTCCGTCCGGGCAGGGAGGGGCCGGAGCAATCAGAGGCTCGTGGTCCCGGAAGATATTTTTGTCATCCAGGTTGAAATAATCATAGCGGATGCTGACGGAACCATCTTCGCTTTTGCCCAGAGTATTGTCGAAGGTGGCATCCAGGTGATAGTACTGTCCGTTGATCCGGACAATGTTCCAGGTATGACGGTATTTGATCCCTTTTTCCGGATTGTTCCCACAGATGGCGATAATACACCACACACCGAGAGTATCACAGAGGACCTTTACAGATTTGGCAATTCCCTCGCAGACACCGACACCATGGCCCAGAGGCCCGATGATCTCGTGGGAATATGGCTTTTTCAGCTTGTCGTAGCGGATATTTTCGCAGATGAAGTCATGGACATATTTTTCCTTATCCCACTCGGAAAACTTCATAGCGGGGCGCACAAGCTTGTCTACGCGGGCGCCCATGGCTTTCTGGTGCTCACGGATTTTATTTTTGTCGAAGATGTATTCAGGAATCAGTATCAGATTTGGCGAGTCCTTGTAATAACGGTATTTAAACCCCACGGCCCAGAAAATCTCCGGGTGATCAAGACGAAGCTGGAAAAATACATCATAGAGCCAGTTTCCATCGGTGGTTGGTACCTGCGGGATCAGGAACTCATCAGAAAGCTCCATAAGCCCGTGAAGCATTGCACGGTACACGTTTTGTTTATCTTTCGGCATTCTGCCGTAGTAATATTCTTCAGTCTGTTTCATATATAAAAATACGGAGACTCCTTTCCGGAAAAATAGATTTCAATCAAAGATTATAGCATAAAAAAACATGCAGGACTATCGGAAAAGATATCCCCTGCATGTTTTTTGTATTGCTATAGATCGAAAATAACTGTGAGCCTGGATCAGCCGTTATACAGCTGATAATACCGGCCCTTCTGTGCAAGCAGTTCCTCATGAGAACCACGCTCGATGATGCGTCCCTGCTCCAGGACCATGATGCAGTCACTGTTGCGTACTGTGGAAAGTCTGTGGGCGATCACAAAGGTCGTCCTGCCTTCCATCAGCTTATCCATACCATCCTGTACAAGCTTTTCGGTACGGGTATCAATGGAGCTGGTGGCCTCGTCTAGGATCAGGACGGGCGGGTCTGCAACGGCTGCACGGGCAATGGAGAGAAGCTGCCGCTGGCCCTGACTTAAGTTTGCACCGTTTCCGCGAAGAAGGGTATTATAACCCTGCGGAAGCCTGCGGATGAAACCGTCGGCGTTGGCAAGCTTTGCTGCTGCGATAACCTCCTCATCTGTGGCATCCAGCTTTCCGTAGCGGATATTTTCCATAACGGTTGCTGTGAACAGGTTGGTATCCTGAAGAACGATGCCCATGGAGCGTCTGAGATCATCTTTTTTGATTTTGGTGATGTTGATGCCGTCATAACGGATCTTACCCTTCTGAATGTCGTAAAAACGGTTCAGAAGATTGGTGATGGTGGTTTTTCCGGCGCCGGTAGAGCCTACAAAAGCGATCTTCTGGCCTGGCTGTGCATACATGTTGATGTCATGGAGAACGATCTTGTTGGAATTATAACCAAAGTCTACATCCTCCAGGACCATATCACCCTTCAGCTCGATATAATCAGTGGTACCCTCAGCTTTGTGGAAATGCTTCCATGCCCAGCGGCCGGTACGTTTGTCGGATTCGGTAAGAACACCATTTTCCTCTTTTGCATTGACGAGAGTAACGTAGCCTTCATCCACTTCCGGCTTTTCATCCAGAAGATCAAAGATACGTTTTGCACCTGCAAGAGCCATAACAATACTGTTGAACTGCTGGCTGACCTGGTTGATAGGCATGTTGAAACTCTTATTGAAGGTCAGGAAGCTGGCAAGCCCGCCAAGTGTGAAGCTGCCGATGCCGTTGATGGCAAGGATACCGCCCACCATGGCGCAGATCACATAGCTGACATTTCCAAGCTGTGCGACCACCGGCATCAGGATGTTGGCGAAACGGTTTGCATTGTCTGCGCTGGTGAAAAGCTGGTCGTTCAGTTCATCGAATTTCCGGATGCTTTCGTCCTCATGGCAGAAGACCTTGACAACCTTCTGACCCTCCATCATCTCTTCGATATAACCATTGACAATACCAAGGTTGGTCTGCTGCTCCAGGAAATATTTTCCGCTCAGGCCTGCAAGCTTCCGGCTGGCAGTCATCATAATGGCAACCATAAGCAGGGTAACTACAGTAAGCGGAACATTCAGGATCAGCATACTTACAAGAACGCTGACGATGGTGATCACACTGGAAAGCAGCTGCGGAAAGCTCTGGCTGATCATCTGGCGCAGGGTATCAATGTCGTTGGTGTAGATGGACATGATATCGCCGTGTGCGTGAGTGTCGAAATATTTGATGGGAAGCGTTTCCATCGTTGCAAACATATCGTTTCGGAGGTTACGTAAGGTTCCCTGGGAAACATTGATCATGATACGGTTATAAGTATAGGTGGCAATAACACCAATGGCGTAAAAGCATGCCACACGTGCGATGGCTGCAGCCAGAGGCCCGAAATCCGGTGTATCTGCTGAGAGAAGAGGTGTGATGTACTGGTCGATCAGGGTTTTCATGAACATGGTTCCCTGTACATTGGCAAGAACACTGACAAAAATGCAGATCACCACGATCACGATATGGATACTGTAGTTTTTAAAGATATAACGGGCAAGGCGTCCCAGAAGCTTTCCCGGCTGTTCCGGTGTTCCCATACCCTTTGGGCCAGGACCGCCCGGGCCTTTCATGTTCTGTTTTTTCAAGCCGGCTCACCTCCCTCGTCAAAATCACCGGCACCGCCGGTCTGTGAATGAAATACTTCCTGATAAATGGCGTTGGTCTTAAGAAGCTCCTCGTGGGTACCAAAACCGTTGATCTCCCCGTTATCCATAACGATGATCCGGTCCGCATTCTGGATGCTGGAAACACGCTGTGCGATGATCAGCTTGGTGGTATCCGGGATCTCTTCAGCAAAAGCACGGCGGATCCTTGCGTCTGTGGCAGTATCTACTGCACTGGTGGAGTCATCCAGGATCAGTATCTTTGGCTTCTTCAGAAGAGCACGGGCGATACAGAGACGCTGCTTCTGGCCTCCGGAAACATTGGAGCCGCCCTGTTCAATGAAGGTGTTGTATTTGTCCGGCATTTTTTCGATGAAATCATCGGCGCAGGCAAGCTGGCATGCGCGGCGGCATTCCTCCTCTGTGGCATTTTTGTCACCCCAGCGGAGATTTTCCAGAATGGTTCCTGAGAAAAGTACATTTTTCTGAAGAACAACGGAAACCTGATTTCTGAGAGATTCCAGATGGTATTTACGGACGTCGATGCCTCCTACGGAAACAGAACCATCCGTTACGTCATAAAGACGGCTGATCAGGTTGACAAGGCTGGATTTTGCACTTCCGGTACCGCCGATGATCCCTATGGTCTCGCCGGAGCGGATCGAGATATTGATATCCTTCAGAACGGGTTCCTGACTGTCTTTCTTATAGCTGAAATTTACATGATCGAAGACGATACTTCCGTCCGGGACATCTGTTACCGGATCCTCCGGATCTGTGATGTCAGCAGTATCATTGATAACTTCCGTAACACGCTCTGCGCTGGCAATACTCATTGTCACCATAACAAAAACCATGGAAAGCATCATAAGGCTCATGAGAATGTTCATGCAGTAGGTGAGAAGGCTCATAAGCTCACCGGTAGTAAGGGAGCTGCCTACGATCATTTTGGCACCGAGCCAGCTGATCCCCAGGATACAGGCATAAACGGTAAACTGCATCAGGGGCATGTTCATGACAACGATCTTCTCAGCACTTAAGAACATTTCGTATACTTTGTTGCAGGCTTTCTGGAATTTACTGATCTCGTAGCCTTCGCGGACATAGGCCTTGACCACACGCACAGCGCCGATGTTTTCCTGGACACTTGCGTTCAGATCATCGTATTTACGGAACACGGCCTGGAAGTATACAGTGGCCTTCTGCATGATAAAGACCAGACAGCCACCGAGGAAGATAACAGCGACAAGATAGATGCTTGCAAGCTTTGCATTGATAAGAAATGCCATGACCATGGCACAGATCAGACTGGCCGGTGCACGGGTACACATACGAAGGATCATCTGATAAGCGTTCTGCAGGTTGGTCACATCTGTGGTAAGACGGGTGATCAGGCCGGCAGTGCTGTATTTGTCGATGTTGGAAAAAGAAAAGGTCTGGATGTTGGTGTACATGGCTTTTCGGAGGTTTCTGGCAAAGCCTGTGGAGGCCAGTGCTCCGTATTTTCCTCCCATGACGCCGGACCAGAGTCCGCACAGGGCAAGAACTACCATAACTGCACCCATCCGATAGATATGGCCGATATTTCCGGCTTCCACACCCTTATCAATGATGGAAGCCATGGCCAGGGGAATCAGAGTCTCAAAGAGAACTTCCAGGATCATGAAAAAAGGCGTGAGAAACGATGCCTTTTTAAACTCCCTGACCTGGGCCAGAAGGGTTTTGAGCATAAAAAATCTCCTTTCTTTACTGTTCAAAAAGACAGCACCACTGGAAAGGATTCCGGGCTGCTATAGAACAGCTGTATTGTTCAGCTACTATTATCGGGGAAATTATTTTTAATGTCAAGATAAACATGTACGAAATGCTTGACACAACATCCTTTAAGCGGTATATTAAAAGTTAATATTTGCCTGTAGAACAGGGAAGGAATGGGATTCAGATCCCTTCAGAGGGTCTATATAGAGTTAAATTTTTGCAGGGAGGATTTTGTATGGAGATCAGACAGTCAGCAGAGGATTATCTTGAATCAATTCTGGTTTTATCCAAAAAAGGTGGAGGAGTCCGTTCTATTGATATTGCGACCAGACTTGGTGTTTCCAAGCCAAGCGTCAGTCACGCAATGAAGCTTCTTCGTGAGGATGGTTATATTGCTATGGACCGTTACGGTACCGTGACACTTCTGGAGAAGGGGGCAGAGATCGCCAATCAGATTTATGAGCGTCACATTGTTCTTGCCAGGATGCTGGAGGGACTTGGGGTTCCGGCCGAGATTGCAATGGAGGATGCCTGCAAGATGGAGCACGACATCAGCCAGGAGAGCTTTGATAAGATCAAGGCACATTATAATAACTTCATTAAGAAGGAAGAAGCAGCAGAATAAGAAACATGCATGCAGACAGGCAGCCGGAAGGTAAAATACCAAACCGGCTGCCTGTTTTTTATTTATTTTCTTTTTCCGGCAGCTGTGCCAGGATGATGGCTGCAAACATGATGACACATCCAAGGAGCTCTTTTATGGTAAGCTTCTGATCCAGGAGCACCCAGCCTGCAAGCACGGAGATGCAGGATTCAAGAGAAAGGATCAGAGAAGCAACTGTGGGATTCACATTTTTCTGGCCTACGACCTGCAGGGTGTAGGCAACACCGCAGGACATTACACCGGCATACAGGATCGGCAGCCAGGCAGTGAGAATGGAAGAAATCTGCGGATGTTCCAGAATAAGTGCCGGGATCATGGACAGGATCCCGCAGACCAGAAACTGGATACAGGAAAGCTTTACACCGTCTGCCTTCGGAGAAAAATAGTCAATGACCAGAATGTGCAGGGAAAAGAGAAAAGCACATACCAGCATAAGAATATCTCCGAGGCCAATGGAAAATCCGTCTGTGATGCAGAGAAGATAAAGCCCGGCCAGTGCCATGACAACGGCTGCCCATATAAAGGGACTGCATTTCTTTTTCAGGAAAATTCCGATGATCGGGACGATGACAATGTAGCAGGCGGTGATGAAGCCGGCTTTTCCTACAGTTGTGTATTGGATACCAAACTGCTGGAAGCTGCTCGCAGCAAAAAGAGCGGATCCGCAGGCAATGCCGCCCAGCCACAGGTCACGGCTGTTATATGGAGTGGCGGATACAGCTTTTTCTGAAAGTGTTGATGAGGATTCCGGTATTGCGGAATCTGTGGCAGCAGAGGATTTATTTCCGGAACGGTTCAGGATAAAGAGCACCGGAACCAGGACAGCGGCACCGATCAGGGAACGGACGCCGTTGAAGGTGAAGGGGCCAACATATTCCATGCCTACACTCTGGGCAACGAAGGCGATTCCCCAGATCGTTGCGGCCAGAAGCAGGCAGAGAGAATTTTTCAGAGGCATTTTCTGTGAGTTCATGATAAAAAACCTTTCGTTTATTAGATATTATGTGATCAAATCTATTATAAGATCAAAGCAGTACATAACAAAAGACCCCGGGGAACTTATATAGCTTCCCGGGGCATTTTTATGATCTGTCGGAGCAATATCCGGCAAGATCAGTTCTGATTCTGGTTATTCTTAACTTCTGCAAGCTTCATGGCACGAACCTTCAGCGGCAGACCGAACAGAGTGATGAATCCGTCTGCATCATGGTGATCATACATATCACCGGTTGTGAAGGAAGCGAGAGACTCATTGTAAAGGCTGTACGGAGAGGTTGTACCATTCTTGATGATGTTTCCTTTGTAAAGCTTGAATTTAACCTCGCCGGTAACATATTTCTGAGTAGACTCAACAAATGCCTGGATAGCCTCACGGAGAGGTGTGTACCATTTTCCTTCGTAAACAACCTGTGCAAACTGGCTGCCAAGTTTTTTCTTGGCTTCCATTGTCTCACGGTCAAGGATCAGTTCCTCAAGCTGGTCATGTGCTGCCATCAGGATCGTTCCGCCAGGAGTTTCATAAACGCCACGGGATTTCATACCAACAACACGGTTCTCAACAATATCAACGATACCGATGCCGTTCTCGCCGCCAAGCTTGTTCAGCTCTGTGATGATCTCGGAAACCTTCATTGCTTTTCCGTTGAGTGTTTTCGGAACACCCTGCTCGAATGTCATGGTGATCTCAGTTTCTTTATCCGGGGCTTTCTCAGGTGTTACGCTTAATACAAGCATGTCATCATAGTTCGGAGCCTGGGATGGATCCTCAAGTTCGAGTCCCTCATGGCTGATGTGCCAGAGGTTTCTGTCACGGCTGTAGCTGTGGCTTGCATCAAATGGAAGAGTGATGCCATGAGCCTTACAGAACTCAATCTCATCTTCACGGGACTGCATGGTCCACAGATCTGTCATACGCCATGGAGCAATGATCTTGATGTCCGGAGCAAGAGCCTTGATGCCAAGCTCGAAACGGATCTGGTCATTTCCTTTACCGGTAGCACCGTGGCAGATAGCAACGGCACCCTCTTTACGTGCGATCTCAACCAGTTTCTTGGCAATGACCGGACGAGCCATGGAAGTTCCGAGAAGATAGGAATGCTCGTATACAGCACCAGCCTCTACACATGGCATGATGAAGTCATCGCAGAATTCATCAACGATATCCTCGATATATAATTTGGAAGCACCGGACATTTTTGCTCTTTCCTCAAGACCGTCCAGCTCGTTTCCCTGTCCGCAGTTTACACAGCAGCAGACAACGTCGTAATCAAAGGTTTCTTTCAGCCACGGGATCAGGGCTGTGGTATCAAGACCACCGGAATACGCTAAAACAACTTTTTCTTTCATAATATATGTCCTCCTGGGATTTTTTTGATTTTGTATCGCTCCGGACATTTCCGGGACGGTGGATTTTTTTACGTTATCTGGAAAAAATTATACCGTTTTACAACTTTACCAGAGTGAATAAATATTCATGTACAACAAAACAAAATTTTCGGCTGTCCTGTCGACATGGCTTAATATACACCAGATTTTATAAATATGCAAGAGATAATTTGAAAAATATGAAAAAAATTTTGCATAAAAATACATCTGGAAGTAGGCGTTATTATAAGAAAATACAGGAAAAACAGAAAAGGCCGTGAAAAATCAAAAAAATGACTATTGCATAATATGCAGATAAGATGTATAATCTATCCATTGACAAGGCGGACATATGAACTGGCAGTACGGACAGGTTTAAGATGTCTGTCTGACCTTTGCAGAAGATTCAGATATCAGAAGACATAAAAAAGAGGCATAAATAAGAATAGCAAACGCTTCTGCAGGGGGTATTAAGCCGTAGGAAAAACGGCAGAGGAGGAATGTAAAAGATGATTAAAGCAGGAATTATCGGTGCGACAGGATACGCAGGAAATGAAATCGTAAGACTTCTTCTTGGACACAGAGACGTTGAGATTAAATGGTTCGGCTCCCGAAGCTACATAGATCAGCAGTATGCAGATATTTATCAGAATTTTTTCAGGCTGGTGGATGCCAAATGTATGGATGACAACATGGCTGCACTTGCAGATGAGGTAGATGTGATCTTTACAGCAACACCACAGGGCCTTTGTGCATCCCTTATCAATGAAGAAATCCTTTCCAAATGTAAGGTGATCGACTTAAGCGCAGATTTCCGTATTAAAGATGTGAAAAAATATGAGAAGTGGTACGGGATCGAGCATAAGGCTCCGCAGTTTATCGAGGAAGCTGTTTATGGTCTCTGCGAGATCAACCGTGAGGATATTAAGAATGCAAGGCTGATCGCCAACCCGGGATGCTATCCGACATGCTCCACACTGTCTATTTATCCGTTGTTAAAGGAAGGCCTCATTAATCCGAACACCATTATCATTGATGCCAAGTCCGGAACCTCCGGAGCAGGAAGAGGAGCCAAGGTTCCGAATCTCTACTGCGAGGTAAACGAGAGCATCAAAGCTTACGGTGTTGCCACACACAGGCATACACCGGAGATTGAGGATCAGCTTGGATATGCATGCGGACAGGAAGTGATGATCAATTTTACCCCACATCTTGTTCCGATGAACCGTGGAATCCTGGTAACAGCATATGCCTCCCTGACCAGGGATGTTACCTACGAGGAAGTAAAAGCAGCCTATGACAAATATTATAAGGACGAGTTTTTTGTACGTGTCCTGAACAAGGATGTATGCCCGCAGACAAGAAATGTAGAAGGCAGCAATTTTGTGGACGTGAACTTCAAGATCGATCCGAGAACAAAGAGAGTCATCATGATGGGCGCTATCGACAACCTGGTAAAGGGTGCAGCAGGACAGGCTGTTCAGAACATGAACCTGATGTTTGGATTTGACGAGAACGAAGGACTGAAACAGATCCCGATGTGCCCGTAAAACAGGCGGATCACAAATAAAATATGGTGGATGCCGAAGGATTTTGACTGAATAGACTGAGATATTCGATCTGGTACAGCGGACAGGATCCGGCATCACCGTTGAGAGGAGATATATAATATGAAGATCATCGACGGCGGCGTTACAGCCGCAAAAGGTTTTAAGGCAGCGTCAACTGCAGCAGAGATCAAATATAAAGGCCGTACTGATATGGCTATGGTATTCAGTGAGGTTCCCTGTGTGGCTGCAGGAACCTTCACAACCAATGTGGTAAAAGCAGCTCCGGTAAGATGGGATCAGGACATTGTATATAATCATCAGGGCGCAAGAGCCGTGATCTGCAACAGCGGAATCGCCAATGCATGTACCGGTGAGGAAGGATTTGGCTATTGCAGGGAAACAGCCAAGGCAGCATCCGAAAGCCTTGGGATCCCGGAGGATAGTGTTCTGGTAGCATCCACAGGTGTTATCGGAATGCAGCTTCCTATTGACCGTATCGCAAACGGAGTAAAAGCCATGGCACCGAAGCTTGAGGGAAGCCGCGAGGCAGGCCTTGAGGCAGCAAAAGCCATCATGACAACAGATACCGAGAAGAAAGAGGCAGCGGTAGAGATCGAGATCGGTGGAAAAACCGTAACGGTAGGCGGTATGTGCAAGGGCTCCGGAATGATCCACCCCAACATGTGTACGATGCTTGGATTTATCACCAGTGATGTGGATATCACCAAGGAGCTTCTTCAGGAAGCACTCAGTGAGGATATCAAGGACACCTACAATATGGTATCCGTTGACGGAGATACCTCCACAAACGATACCGTCCTTCTCCTTGCAAACGGACAGGCCGGCAATCCGAAGATCACAGAGAAAAACGCAGATTATGAAGAATTCAAAAAGGCTCTTAACTACGTAAACACAACCCTTGCCAAAAAGATCGCAGGTGACGGAGAAGGTGCAACTGCACTCTTCGAGGTTAAGGTCATCGGCGCAGCCACCAAGGCAGAAGCCGTAACCTTAAGTAAATCCGTAGTAACCTCTTCCTTAACAAAGGCAGCCATTTATGGTCACGATGCAAACTGGGGAAGAATCCTCTGCGCCCTCGGCTACTCCGGCGTTCAGTTCGATCCGGAAAAGGTAGATCTTTACTTTGAGAGCAAAGCAGGAAAGATCAAGATCATTGAAAATGGAGTTTCTACAGGCTACAGCGAAGAGGAAGCTACTAAGATCCTCTCTGAAGAGGCAGTGACAGCCATCGCGGATATGAAGATGGGGGATGCATCCGCAACTGCATGGGGATGCGACCTCACCTATGATTACATAAAGATCAATGCGGATTATCGTTCTTGATGTAAGAACTCTGTAGAATGGTTTTTGTGGTGGAGTTTAGTTGTAGTTTTGTTTCAGTTTGTAAGCTGAGAAAACCCTTAGGGGGAGCGAGCTCAAAGTTGCGAAGCCCGCACGCTCCCCCTAAGAACCCCCTCCGTTGGGCACGCTTGGCTGTGGTGTGTTGAACTTCACTCGACGAAGACTGGGTGACGCGCGTGAGAAACCTCAGGGCGGGAACTCGGAAGTTATGTCGTATTAAACGTCAGTCGACGAAGACTGCCTGACGGGCTGTTCGCCTTCGGCGAAAGCGCGTCGGAAGCGGCTGCTTGCAGCAGCCTGTCCGCAGCAGGCGCTTTGCCCGCAACGCGGGCAACAGCCCGTTTCCCGTGGCCAGAGGGGAGGAGCGCGAGGAGGGGAAACGGCCTTCGGAACTCCGAGTGCTTCCCCTCCTCGCAAATCCCACAGCTGTCAGCTGAGACAAAATTACAACAAAAAACAAATCCGTCCAACACACAACAACAAAACCTTTTTCACCCATATCATTTTTCAAAAAAAGGAGACACCCACATGGTAAATCAGAAATATCTTGACAAAGCAGAGGTGCTCATAGAAGCTCTGCCATATATCCAGCGGTTCAACCGCAAGATCGTAGTCATCAAATACGGCGGAAGCGCCATGCTTGATGAAGAATTAAAGCGTAACGTCATCAAGGACGCAGTCCTTCTGAAATTAGTCGGTTTCAAACCGATCATTGTTCACGGCGGCGGCAAGGAAATCAGCCGCTGGGTCGGCAAAGTCGGCATGGAGCCGCATTTTGTAAACGGTCTCCGTGTAACGGATAAAGACACTATGGAGATCGCAGAGATGGTTCTTGCAAAAGTAAACAAGGAGCTTGTTACTCTGGTAGAATCTCTCGGCGTACAGGCTGTAGGTGTCAGCGGTAAGGACGGCGGTCTTCTCCAGTGCAAAAAGAAGCTTTCCAAAGGCGAAGACATCGGCTACGTAGGTGAGGTTACAAAGGTTAATCCGAAGATCCTCCAGGACCTTCTGGAAAGAGATTTCCTTCCGATCGTATTCCCGATCGGCTTTGACGAAAATTTTGATTCCTACAATATCAATGCGGATGATGCAGCCTGCGCCATTGCAGAGGCAATTGAGGCAGAGAAGCTGGCCTTCCTGTCTGACATTGAGGGTGTTTACAGAGAGGCAGATGATCCCTCCACTCTGATCTCCGAGCTTCGTGTAGATGAGGCTGAGAACCTGATCTCAGATGGTACTGTGGGCGGCGGTATGATCCCGAAGCTGAAAAACTGTATTGACGCTATCGAGCATGGTGTAAACAGAGTCCATATCCTGGATGGAAGGATCCCGCACAGCTTACTGCTTGAGATATTTACAAACAAAGGTATTGGTACTGCAATTTTAAAAGATGATGGGGAGAAATATTACAATGAGCATGAATGAACAGATGGAAGAATCTGAAGCCAGTATTCTTCATACATATAACCGTTTTCCGGTAGTTTTTGAAAAAGGCGAGGGCTGTTACCTCTATGATTCCGAAGGAAAGGAATATCTGGATTTTGCGGCAGGTATCGCTGTAAATGCTCTGGGATATCATTATCCGGGCTATGACGAAGCATTAAAATCCCAGATCGACAAGCTGATGCATATTTCCAACCTGTACTACAATGAGCCGATCATTGATGCAGGAGCCAGACTTGTACAGGCAAGCCATATGGAAAAGGCTTTCTTCACAAACAGTGGTACAGAGGCCATTGAGGGTGCTCTGAAGGCTGCCAAGAAATATGCCTACGAAAGAGATGGCCATGCAGACCATGAGATCATTGCCATGAACCATTCCTTCCACGGCCGCAGCATCGGCGCTCTTTCCGTGACAGGCAATGCACATTACAGAGAGCCCTTTGAGCCTCTGATGGGTGGGGTGAAATTTGCAGATTTCAATGATCTTGAGAGTGTAAAGGCTCAGATCACAGATAAGACCTGTGCCATCATCACCGAGACCGTACAGGGAGAAGGCGGTATTTATCCGGCTACAAAAGAGTTCCTGGAAGGCTTACGTAAGCTTTGTGATGAGCAGGATATCATCCTGATCCTGGACGAGATCCAGTGCGGTATGGGACGTACCGGACATTATTTTGCATGGCAGGCATATGGAGTGCAGCCGGATATCATGACCTGTGCCAAAGCACTTGGCTGTGGTGTTCCGGTAGGGGCTTTTGTGCTGAACAAAAAAGCAGCTGCAGCTTCCCTGAAGCCAGGCGACCACGGAACCACTTACGGCGGAAATCCCTTCGTATGTGCAGCAGTCAGCAAGGTATTTGACATTTTTGAAAAAGATCAGATCCTTTCCCATGTGCAGGGGCTTACTCCGTATTTTGAGGAGAAGCTGGACGAACTGGTTGCAAAGCATGACTGTGCAGAAACAAGAAGAGGCAAGGGCTTCATGCAGGGTATCGTGATCAAGGGACGTCCGGTAGGAGACGTGGTGAAAAAAGCTCTTGCAAAAGGCCTTCTGGTGATCTCAGCAGGAAGTGATGTTCTCCGCCTTGTTCCTCCTCTTGTGATCACAAAAGAGGATATCGACAAGATGGCAGAAATCCTTGACGAGTGTATGGAATAATAAAAAAATAACAGATACAAAAGCAGCAGTATTTTCCGGAAAGGGCAGTGTACCGATGGAGAATACGGCTGCTTTTTTGTCAGAGAGACAATATATATAAATTATATAACAGATATAGAAAACAATATCCGAAAATCTGGTCGTGTGTTTGAAAACAAACAAAAACTGCTATGACACACCGACAAAATGCACAAAAAAGCGAGAGGGCTCGAGTATAAATTGCACATCTACACAGTTGATTTTAGGACGCCATATGTTATAATTTCACTGGTAAAAAAATTTTATGTGAGGGGTGAAAATTTTGAAAAAATTATTAACCGTCATGTGTACTTTTCTGACAGTATTTCTGGCATGTCCTGTGGGTGTATGGGCAGCCGGAAACGGTGGGACAGGATCTGGTGTGCCGGTGTGGCTTTGTATCCCTTTTGCGGGCCTTCTTCTGTGTGTTGCAGTGATGCCGCTGGTAAAGGGTGAGTGGTGGGAGTCACATCAGCCCGTTGTGGTTGCATTCTGGATCGTTCTTATGATCATTCCGTTTGCAGTTGTTTACGGTGCCGGAAAAACTGCGGAAACAGTACTGGAGTGCGTGATCAATGACTATCTTACATTTATCATCCTGTTATTCGGACTGTTCTGTGTATCCGGTAACATTACAGTTGAGGGCGATTTTGCGGGTTCGCCAAGAGTAAATGTAGGACTTCTTGCACTGGGAACCCTGCTTTCCAGCTGTATCGGAACTACCGGAGCCAGCATGCTGATGGTCCGTCCGGTGATCAAAATGAATTCCTGGAGAAAGAGAAAGGGTCATATTATGATCTTTTTCATCTTTATGGTATCCAACATGGGTGGCTGCCTGACACCGATCGGTGATCCGCCGCTTCTGATGGGCTTCATGCGAGGAGTTCCGTTTTTCTGGAGCCTTCATCTTTTTCCGGTACTGATCTTTAATATGGTGATCCTTCTGTTTGTGTTCTATCATCTGGATATGCGCTCTTACAAGAAGGATATCGCAGAGGGACGTAAACCGGATATCAGCAAACCGGGTACCGAGTTTAAGATCGAGGGTCTTCATAATATCATCTTCCTTGTGATGATCGTTGTGGGTGTTATCTTAAGTGGAATGCTTCCCGGTATGCCTGCATTCCAGGATGCAGCCGGAAATGTAAAGGGGCTTCATATTTTCGGTGAGGTTACTTTAAGCTTCCCGTCGATCATTGAGATCGTCCTGATCCTGGCAGCTGCATTTCTGTCCTTTAAGACAACAGATAAAAGGATCCGTGTGCGGAACCATTTTACCTGGGGTGCGATCAAGGAGGTTGCAGTACTTTTCATCGGTATTTTTATCACCATGCAGCCAGCCCTGATGCTTCTGAAAGCAGTAGGACCGAATCTTGGTATCACCGAGCCGTACCAGATGTTCTGGGCGACCGGAGCTTTGTCCAGTTTCCTGGATAATACGCCGACCTATCTGGTATTTCTGACAACAGCAGGAACTCTTGGATTTACAAACGGAATCGCAACAACGCTGGGAACAGTTCCTGTAAAGCTTCTTTCTGCGATTTCCTGCGGTGCTGTATTTATGGGCGCCAATACATATATCGGCAATGCTCCGAACTTTATGGTCAAGACACTTTCTGACGAAAATGGTATCAACATGCCGTCCTTCTTCGGATATATGGCATGGTCCATTTGTTTCCTGGTACCGATGTTCATCATCGATATGCTGGTATTCTTTTTATAAGGGAGGAGGATCAATATGCAGGATAATAACATTCGAGAGAAATGCAGAGAGCTTGCCACCAGACTTTATGAACTGGATGGCGAGGTTTATGAAAGCGTAGGATCTTCCCTTGGACGTACCTTCACCGGTGACAGAGAAGGCACTATCCGGAACTTAAGTGCTCTGATGTATACCAAACCGGACGGACATCTTCTTCGAAGCGAGATGGCACTGATCAGCAACATGGCCAGGACCATCAAGGATAAAGAAGAAAAAAGCCGTCTCATGAAGAAATATGATGAGATCTTTCAGGAGATCCTGACGCTGCCGGAGACTTTTGTTGCTACGGATATCATGGATAAGGAACGTGTGGCGCTGAATCATATGATCAAGCGCAGAGAAAAAATCTCTGAGAATGACCATCTGGTCATCTGTATCAGCCGTACACAGGGAAGTGCCGGTAATGATATCGGTTTCGGACTGGCAGACAAGCTTCGGATCAACTATTATGATGTGGAGATCTTTGATCAGGTATTAAGGCGTCTTGAGGCGGAAAAGGGCGCGGTCAACGATGCGGAATATTTTGCGGATTTCAATAAATATGAGAAGAAGCATAAATTTGATCTCAAGGGCTGGTTCCGGGAATTCAACCGTTACCATGGCCTTCCGAAACAGGATGCGGTATTCTTTAACATGAGTGACCTGATCTGCGATCTGGCCTCAAAAGAGGATTGCATCATTATGGGAAGGTGTGCGGATGCGATCCTCAAAAACAATCACATTCCACATATCAGTCTGTTTATCACAGCTCCTTTTGCTATCCGTGTGCAGCATGTTATGGATGTAAGGAAGATGAATATGAAGCAGGCAGTCCGTTTCCTGAAAAAGATGGACAGCCAGCACAGACAGTATTACAATTTTTACGGCGGAGCTCAGTGGGGCAAGCCGGATAATTACGATCTTTGTATCAACAGCGCAAGCTACGGAATCAATGAAACGGAGAATCTGATCCTGAAGCTGCTGGATGATCAGATCCACTAAGAGATAAAATATGAGCAGCACGGAAGAAAGAAAAAGTTCCGGAAGGGGTTTTTAGCTTAACAGGCTGCAAACAGAAAAAAAGAATCAGAACAGAGTTCCTGCAAAGGAGAGGCAACCTTCTGCCAGACAGAAGTACTTCAAAATGCAGGAACTTTTTTTATATTTTGTTTATAAAAACTTAATCTTGATTAACTTTTTTCATTTAGGGGATTGACATTCGAAAAAACTTAGTATAAACTAACCTATGAGTTAGAATTAACTAATTAGATTAAGCTAATTACTAGAAAGAAACGGAGGGATTCCATGCAGCCGATTTTATTTTTACAGTCAGGTGATACGGGCACGATCAAGCGTATTTCAGGAGCGGAGGATACAAGAAGATTTCTTGCAGGCCTTGGTTTTGTTGAGAATGCGGAAGTGACAGTTGTTTCCCAGTTTGACGGCAATCTGATCGTAAATGTCAAGGATTCCAGAGTAGCAGTCAATAAAGAAATGGCCAGACACATTATGGTGTGACCGGACTGAGAGGCAGTGACCGGTAGTGGATTTGCCCCAAACTGCGGAAGGCGCAGTTGAGGATAGATTAGGAATTGGAATATGAACAGGGAGGAAAAGAGAAATGACTTTACGTGATGCAGCAGTAGGTTCTACAGTAGTTGTTTCCAAGATAACCGGCGACCCGGCTTACAAGCGTCGTATCATGGATATGGGAATCACAAAAGGCAGCGAGGTTTATATCCGAAAGGTAGCTCCTCTTGGAGATCCGGTTGAGATCACCATCAGAGGCTATGAGCTTTCTCTGCGTAAGCATGACGCAGCATGTGTGGAAGTAAAGTAAAATAAGCTTCGAAAAATGACAGAACGTCAGGCTCTGACCTGAAAAAAGGAGGATGCAAAATGTCTGTAACAATAGCTCTTGCCGGAAACCCGAACTGTGGTAAGACTACAATGTTCAATGCTCTTACAGGCGCAAACCAGTACGTTGGTAACTGGCCAGGTGTTACTGTAGAGAAAAAAGAGGGAAAACTGAAAAACAAGAAGGACGTAACGGTAACAGACCTTCCGGGTATCTATTCACTTTCCCCGTATACACTTGAGGAGGTTGTCAGCCGTGATTACCTTCTGAAAGAGAAACCGGATGTGATCATCGATCTTGTGGATGCAACAAACATCGAGAGAAACCTGTATCTTGCAACCCAGCTTCTTGAAATCGGTATCCCGGTTGTTATCGCTCTTAATATGGTGGATCTTCTGAAGAAGAACAATATCCATATCAATGTAAAAGGCTTAAGCTCCGCACTTGGATGCCCGATCGTTGAGACATCTGCTCTTAAGGGAACAGGCCTTAAAGAGGTTGTTGATGAGGCAATCAAATGTGCAAACCAGCACAGAGTACCATCGAAGCAGATGGAATTTCCGAAAGCAGTTGAGAAGGCTGTAAACGAGATCGAGGGACTTGTTCCTGCAAATATCTCTGAAGAGAACAGAAGATGGTATGCAGTAAAGCTTCTTGAGAGAGACAGCAAGGTGAAAGAAGGACTGAACCTTCCGGTTTCTGCACAGTCCAGAATCGAGGAGATCGCTTCTGAGCTTGAGAAGGCAGAGGATGATGATACAGAGAGTATCGTAACGGATGGAAGATATCAGTACATCCAGAAGGTTGTTTCTGCAAACGTTAAGAGAAGCGGAAATAAGATGACAGTTTCCGATAAGATCGACCGTATTGTAACGAACCGTATTCTCGGCCTTCCGATCTTTATCCTTACCATGTTCATCGTTTATTATGTATCGGTAACAACAGTTGGTACCATGGTAACAGACTGGACAAATGACAGCTTTGTGGGAACCATCCAGAGTGTTGTATCGGATGGACTCGGCAATGCTGGTGTTGCTGACTGGCTGGTAAGCCTTGTATCTGACGGTATCATCGGTGGTCTTGGGGCAGTGCTTGGATTTGTTCCGCAGATGGCGATTCTGTTCCTGTTCCTTTCCATCCTTGAAGACTGCGGTTATATGGTTCGTATCGCATTCGTCATGGACCGTGTATTCCGTCATTTTGGACTTTCCGGAAAGAGCTTTATCCCGCTTCTTATCTCCTCCGGCTGTGGAATCCCTGGAATCATGGCTTCCAAAACGATCGAGGCAGATAATGACCGTCGTCTGACAATTATGACAGCGACATTTATCCCATGTGGTGCCAAGCTTCCTGTTATCGCTCTTATGGGTGGCATCATGACAGCTTATGCAACCGGTGACTACGTAGCTGCTGGTTTCATCACACCACTGATGTACTTTATCGGTGTTATAGCAGTTCTTGTATCTGCTATCATTCTGAAGAAAACCAAACCTTTCTCCGGTAAACCTGCTCCGTTTGTAATGGAGCTTCCACAGTATCATATTCCGTCTGTAAAGACAGTTCTGCTTCACGTTTGGGAGAGACTGAAAGGCTTCATCATCAAAGCCGGTACCATTCTTTTCCTTGCAACAGTTATCATGTGGATCCTTTCCAGCATCGGAAATACAGGAAGCGGAATCGGATTTGTTGAGGACAGCAACGACAGTATCATGGCTATCCTTGGTGGTATCCTTGCTCCGATCTTTGCCCCTCTTGGATTTGGTAAATGGCAGCCGGTTGCAGCCTCCATCTCCGGATTCTCCGCAAAAGAGTCCATCGTAAGTACAATGGGTGTTCTTGCAAACGTAGCTGGAGATGATGCAGAGGATACCATGATTGTTGGTGCAGCGATCAAAGCATGGTTCCCGACAGCAGTAGCAGCATTTTCTTTCCTGCTGTTCAACCTGCTTGACTCTCCGTGCCTTGCAGCTATTTCTACAATGGCACATGAGATGCAGTCCAGAAAATGGTTCTGGTTTGCAATTCTCTTCCAGAACATTTTTGCTTATGTTGTAACACTTTGTGTATATCAGATCGGTCTTGTTGTCACAGGTGCCGGTTCCTTCGGAATCGGAACGATCGTAGCGCTGATCCTTGTAGCGATCCTGCTCTTCCTTCTGTTCAGACCAGATCCGTACAAGAACCAGAACGATGTTACAAAGAGATCTGTACAGGCAGCAGATTAATTGAAAACCGGTCATACAGTAACGATCCGGTACATATGATAAGAAATGCAGGAGACCGGGGATGTAAATACCTGGTCTTCTGTGCTATAATAAGCCTGAAAAAATATAGAAGTTTTTTACAAAAGTATTCATCAGAGGCTGGCAGCAGTTTACCGGCTGTACAGCGAAAGAAAGGGTGACAGATATGAGTATGATAGCGGATATTATTGTACTGGCACTGGTGATCGCATATGGCGTATTTGTGATCAGTTATCTCTATTCAAGAAAGAAACAGGGGCTCAGCTGTGTCGGCTGTGCCGGTAATACACGTACAGGCGGTTGTGCCGGCCATTGCTCCGGCTGTTCCGGCTGCTCCGGGTGCAATGGAATGCATAAGTGATCAGGAGGGAAAGAAATCATGGCAAATGCAATTGTTGTCATTGCTGTTATCATCATTATGTTGTTTGCCGGAAAAGGTGCATATAAACATCTGAAGGGGGAAGGTGCCTGCTGCGGAGGCGGCAGCAAGCCGGAGATTCCGAAGAAGAAGCTGGATGGAACCAAGCTGGGCGAGAAAACCATGAAGATCACCGGTATGCATTGTGAGAACTGTGTGGCCAGTGTCACAAGAGCTATCAACCGCATTGACGGTGCGGCAGCAAAAGTAAGCCTGAAAAAAGGTGAGGCAGTGGTTTCCTACGACAGAGAGATATCCGACGAAGAGCTTAAGAAGGTAGTGGAAGACAGGGGATATCACGTAGTTTCTATCCAGTAAAGCTTTATCATAAGAATAACTTTGCCGCAGCTTCTGAGCCGGCAGACCAGAGAAGAGACTTCTCGGCGAAATGCTTAAAAATATTTCGCCCGGAGGTCTTTTTTTGTATAAAAAGTCAGAGTTGCAATTGACTCACTAATGTACACCATTGTATAATAAAAACAGAAAAATTCAGACGGAATGAAATATTTTCTTTCTATCCGGATGAGGCATTAAAACAAAATACAGCAGGAAACAGACTTTGACGGCAAGGAATATCCGAGCAAGAATCGTTGTTCATCCGGCACAGCTTAACCGAATCAGCTGCGAAGCAGTTATCCGGTTATGAACAGGCAGCAAATGCGGATCGCGAATATCCGCCTGACTATGTTTTGTGAGCGGAATACGGGACTCTTTCACCTTGTGCGTGAAAGAGCTTTTTTATGAAAAATACCTGCGGGAGCGGACAGAATGAATTAGGGAGGATTTTATGCTGAAGGTAGCAGTATACGGAAAGGGCGGTATCGGAAAGTCTACAGTGACGTCCAACCTGGCGGCGGCTTTTGCAGCCATGGGGAAGAGAGTGATCCAGATCGGTTGTGATCCCAAGGCGGATTCCACCATCAATCTTCTTGGGGGAGAACCTCTACGGCCGGTAATGAATTATATGCGGGAAGAGGATGAGGAGCCGGAAAAGCTGGAGGATATTTCAAAGGAGGGCTTTGGTGGAGTCCTCTGCATTGAGACCGGCGGCCCCACGCCGGGACTTGGCTGTGCAGGCAGAGGTATCATCGCAACCTTTCAGCTTCTGGAGGATCTGAAGCTTTTTGAGACCTGGAAGCCGGATGTAGTGCTTTACGATGTTCTTGGGGATGTAGTATGCGGCGGTTTTGCGGCACCGATCCGGGAAGGCTATGCGGAAAAAGTACTCATTGTTACATCCGGAGAGAAAATGGCACTCTATGCAGCCAATAATATTTCCAGCGCTGTGCGGAATTTTGAGGATCGAAGCTATGCGAGGATCTTCGGGATCGTGCTGAATCACAGGAATGTGGAGAATGAAACGGAAAAAGTAAATACTTTTGCAGAAAAAAATAATATCCCGATCGTGGGTGAGATCCCGAGAAGTGACGAGATCATCCGATGGGAGGATCAGGGCAAAACGGTGATCGAGGGAGACGAGAATTCTGAGATCAGTGAGAAATTTTTTGCACTGGCGAGGAAGCTATTGGAAAGTGAAGAAACGGAGAAGGAGGATATATGAAAAAGGAAGCATATTTTGCAACTGCAGAAGAACTGGCCCGGGGCGGGCTGGAAATGATCCCTCCTCAGATGATCTCCGGGAAGCATCTGATCTACAGCTCTCCGGCAACTCTGGCATTTAATTCTCCGGGAGCGGAGGGCTTTGGCGTAAAGCGGGCCGGGCTTGCAGTGCCGGATTCCATTATGCTGATCGTGGCACCGGGATGCTGCGGAAGAAATACTTCTCTTATCAGCTCCATGCCGGAGTACAATGATCGATTTTTTTATCTGATGATGGACGAAACGGATATTGTTACAGGCCGTCACCTGAAAAAGATCCCGAAAGCGGTGAAAGAGATCTGCGACTGCTGTGAGAAGAAGCCGTCTGTGGTGATGATCTGTATCACCTGTGTGGATGCACTTCTGGGAACGGATATGGAACGTGTCTGCCGGAAGGCAGAGGAAAAGGTGGATATTCCGGTACGCCCCTGTTACATGTACGCACTGACACGTGAGGGCAGAAAGCCGCCTATGGTCCATGTGCGCCAGTCTTTATACTCCCTCCTTGAGCCACAGAAGAAAAAGGGAAATGTGGTCAATCTTCTGGGATTTTTTTCGCCGCTGGTTGATGACTGTGAGATTTATGAGCTGCTGCAGCAGGCAGGCGTAAAGACCATCCATGAGATCTCAAGATGTAAGGATTATGAAGAATATCAGACTATGTCACAGGCCAATTTTAATCTGGTGCTTCATCCGGAAGCAAGGTTTGCAGCGGAGGATTTTCATGACCGGCTGAAGATTCCTTTTATTGAGCTTCGGAGGCTCTACCAGACAGATAAGATCGAAAATCAGTATCGTGCCTTGGGACAGGTTCTTGGAGTCTCTTTTGATCAGAGAGTGTATAAAAAAGCAGCAGAAGAGGCAGTGGAAAGATTCCGGGAAGTCTGTCCGGATGCGTCTTTTGCTGTAGGGGAGTGCATGAACGGAGATCCCTTTGAGCTGGCCCTGGCCCTGGTGAGGTATGGTTTCCGGGTGCCGGAGATCTACGGAACTATCACAGCCGAGAATTTTGTATATATACGGCATCTTGCGGAATTGAGTCCGGATACAAAGGTTTTTTCCAATATGGAACCTACCATGCTGTATTACGATCCGTCCGGGAGTGGAGTGAACCTTACCATAGGAAAGGATGCAGGATATTATCACCGGGATCAGCCAAATGCAGTGTGGAATCAGGACCGGCAGCCCTATGGCTATGCAGGGGTACGCAGGCTGTTTGAGATACTGACAGAGAAAGTTTTGCAGAAGGGAGAAAAGGTATGAGAGGACTTCGGAAATATCTGACACCCTTTGCACCAGATCAGTCCGGAGCCGTGTCAGTGCTGTATGAGCTTGGCGGGATCATCGTGATCTGTGATGCAGGAGGATGTGCAGGAAATGTCTGCGGCTTTGATGAACCAAGATGGTTTGAACAGAAAAGCGCGGTATTCAGTGCAGGACTTCGGGATATGGATGCCATCCTGGGACGGGATGACCGCCTGGTTGCCAAGCTTGTGGATGCGGCAGAAAAGGTGGAGGCAGGCTTTGCAGCCATTGTCGGAACACCGGTACCGGCTGTGATCGGAACGGATCATCAGGCACTGCGGCGGATGTGCGAGAAGAAAACAGATCTTCCGGTGCTTGCGGTAAATACCAACGGAATGGAGCTTTATGATGCGGGAGAGCGGAAGGCTTATCTGGAGCTTTTTAAAGCCTTTGCCCGGGAAAAGCTGCCTGTGGAGGCTGGTAAGACAGGAGTTCTCGGAATGACACCTCAGGATGTCAGTGACCTGAAAGCAGCAGACAAGATCCGTGAAAAATTCCGTGCCAGAGGACAGAGAGCAGTCTGCTACGGAATGGGAGACGGGCTTGATGAGGTAAAAAAAGCCTCCTCTGCGGAAAAAAATATCGTAGTTTCTCCTGCGGCACTGGAATGTGCCAGATATCTGGAGAAAACCTTCGGAACACCTTATGAGGTGGGATATCCTCTGGCGGAAGAGCTGGTTCCTGATATGGATTATACAGGAAAAAAGATTCTCATCGTGCAGCAGCAGGTGATGGCCGGTTCCATAAGAGAGGAGCTACGGAAACGTGGTGCGGACGGAGAGATCACCGTGGCAAGCTGGTTTTCCATGGAAAAAGATCTCCTGGAGGAGGGCGATGTGTCATTAAGGGATGAGGAAGATCACATGGAACTGGCAGAGAAGGGCGGATATGACGTGATCTTTGCAGATCCATGTATGAAGCGGATGACAAAGGCTTTTTCAGGAGTGTTTGTGGATACAGTGCATTTTGCAGTATCCGGAAAATGCAGGTAGACCATAAGAGCAGGACATAAAGTTACATGCATGCTGCAGCCGGATCAGTGGAAAAAGCTGCAGGGAATGGAGAAACATATGGAGCGGGAAATTACGAAAATGATCCGTGTTTACGGGATCGTACAGGGAGTGGGATTTCGCCCTACGGTGAGTCGTCATGCTATGGCAAGAGGAATCCGTGGCAGTGTGTCCAATAAAGGACCCTATGTGGAGATTTTTGCTCAGGGTAAGCAGCAGGATGTGGATGCTTTTATCGCAGATATCGGGAATAAGCCACCGAAGCGTGCAGCTATCCTGAAGCTTCTTGAAGAACCGGTGGAGGAGCCGGAGAAATTTACACAGTTTGATATCATCGAAAGTGAGAAGACAAAGGGGGAGATCTTTGTCTCTCCGGATATCGCGATCTGCGATGAATGTAAGGCGGAGATGTTTGATCCGGAAAACAGGCGGTATCTGCATCCTTTTATCAACTGTACCTGCTGCGGTCCCAGACTGACGATCCTGGATTCACTTCCTTATGACCGTGAACGGACCAGTATGAAGGAATTTCCCATGTGTCCCTCCTGTGCGGATGAGTACCATAACCCGGATACCAGACGCTATGATGCCCAGCCGGTGTGCTGTAATGACTGTGGCCCTGAGGTATACCTGGCGGGAAGAGAGGAACGGGGACAGGAGGCTATCACTTATACAAGGAAGATCATTGCTTCCGGCGGGATCGTGGCCCTCAAAGGGATCGGTGGTTTTCACCTTTGCTGTGATGCTACCAGTGAGGAGGCTGTACAGCGGCTGCGGCAGCGGAAACGGCGTCCGGTGAAGCCTTTTGCAGTGATGGCACAGGATATGGAAGCTGTGAAGAAGATCTGTAAGGTCAGCGAGGAACAGGAGAAGATTCTTACCGGTCATCAGAAGCCGATCCTGCTGTTGGATAAGCTGCCGGGAGAAACGAGGCTTTGTGAGAGCATTGCACCCGGGAATCCCAAGGTGGGTGTCATGCTTCCCTATGCACCGGTTCAGCTGCTTCTTTTTCATTACGATGATGGGATCCGGATGCCCGGGCTTCTGGTAATGACCAGCGGAAATATTTCCGGGGCGCCGATCTGCAGAGATGATGAGGAGGCGGCAGAGGAGCTTTCCCATCTCTGTGACTGCATTCTTTCCCACAACAGGAAGATACGTATCCGGGCCGACGATTCGGTGATGGATTTCTATAAGGGTGAACCCTATATGATCCGCCGTTCCCGCGGGTATGCGCCTCTTCCGTTTATGGTCTCCACACCCTGGAAGGGCCAGGTGATCGCAGCAGGTGGAGAACTTAAGAACACCTTCTGCATTGGTGTGGATAACCGTTTTTATCCTTCCCCTTATGTGGGAGATCTTGAGGATCTTCGAACGGTAAAAGCCCTGAAGGAAACGATCGGGCGGCTGGAAACACTTCTGGAGGTGCAGCCGGAGGTAGTGGTCTGTGATCTTCACCCTAAATATAATTCCACAGTGGTGGCAGAGGAGTTAGGGCTTCCGGTTCTGAGGGTGCAGCATCATTATGCACACATTTTATCCTGCCTGGCAGAAAATGACTGCGAAGAAAAGGTGATAGGGGTTTCCTTTGACGGAACAGGCTATGGAACCGATGGAACCATCTGGGGCGGAGAGCTCCTGGTTGCAGACTGGCAGGGATTTACAAGGCTTGGAAGTATAGAACCCTTTGTCCAGGTTGGCGGAGATATTTCCGCAAAAGAAGGCTGGCGGATCGCCGTTTCCCTGATCTGGCAGAATATGGGAAATCTGGAAAAAACCCTGGACACTGTCCGTAAACTGGGACTTTGCACAGATCAGGAAGCAAAGGTACTGGTGACTATGGCACAGCGGAAGATCAATGCCGTGACTTCCACCAGTGCAGGAAGACTTTTTGACGGAGTCAGTGCGATCCTGGGGATCCGGAGAGCGTCCACCTTTGAGGGAGAAGCGTCCACAGCGCTGGAATTTGCGGCGGAGGCCTGGAGAAAGCAGCGGGAGATGCAGAAGAAAAATCCGGAAGAAAATCTGAAGATACGGATGTCAGAAAAGGAAGACATTCCGGAAAGCACAGGCATCTCAGAAGCGTCTGAAGATGAACGAAAATTTATTTTAAATACAGGTGAGATCGTTGCATATCTGGTCCGGGCAAGGCTTGCAGGAGAGAATCCCGGGAAGCTGGCTTATGGATTTCACCGGGCACTGGCAGATGAGATCCTTGCAGCCTGTGAGGAAGCAGAGCGGCAGACCGGAATCCGGAAAGTGGCATTAAGCGGCGGTGTCTTTCAGAACCGGCTGCTTCTGGAACTGGTAGATGACGGCCTTACGGAAATGGGATTTGAAGTTCTGAAGCACAGCCTGATCCCGCCGAATGACGGAGGGATCGCACTGGGACAGGCGGTGTATGGGATGGCTTATGTGCAGCGGCACAGATAAATATAGACGAGATCATGCAGATACGGATCAAAAATGTTTTATGATAACGCATGGAGCATACAGCAGAAATGCAGGATGGGAGGCACAGATATGTGTGTAGGATTATCAGCAAAAGTAGTAAAGATCAGTGACGGAACAGCAGTGGTGGATGCAGGCGGCGCAAAGAGAGAGGTTTCCGCCCAGCTCCTGGGAGACCTGGAGCCGGGGGATTATGTGATGGTGCATGCAGGTGTTGCCATTGCAAAGATCACCGATGATGACGAGGAAGAGACAGACCAGCTGATGGAGGAACTGCTGTGATGGAAGAGAGGAAAAAAACAGCAAGAGAGATCATAGAAGGATATCAGGGGCCGCCGGTGCGGATCATGGAGGTCTGCGGAACACATACCCACGAGATCTTCCGTCTGGGGATCCGCAAGCTTCTGCCGCCGCAGGTGGAACTGATCTCAGGACCGGGATGTCCGGTCTGTGTAACACCGGTAGGATTTATTGACGAGGCCGTTTATCTTGCTCTGGAAAAACAGGTGACGATCTGCACATTCGGTGATCTTGTCCGCGTACCGGGAACAAAGAAAAGCCTTGCAGATGCCAGGGCAGAAGGCGCCAGGATACGGATCGTCTATTCACCGGCAGATGCAGAAAAATATGCGAAAGAGCATCCAAAAGAGCAGGTGGTATTTCTTTCCGTTGGCTTTGAGACCACCACGCCTGCTGGCTGTCTTTCCGTGAAAAAGGCCGGAGAGGACAGACTTTCCAACTATTCGCTCCTTGTGGCAAACAAGACCATGCCCCAGGCTTATCAGGCATTAAAGGGCAGTGCGGATGTGTTCCTTTATCCTGGACATGTCAATGCGATCACAGGAACTGCGCTCTGCGAGCATCTGGCAGAGGAAGGCATCAGTGGTGTGGTGGCAGGCTTTACAGCGAAGGAGCTGCTTACGGCACTGGCTGTTGCACTGGTACGTTTTCAGGAAGGAAAACCGTTCTTTGTAAACTGCTATCCCCGTGTGGTAAAAAGTGAGGGAAGCCCGGAGGCACAGAAGCTGATCGGTGAACTGATGGAGCCCTGCGATTCCGAATGGCGCGGCCTGGGTGTGATCCCGGGGTCCGGGCTGGTGCTCCGGAAGGAATGGGAAGCCTTTGATGCCAGAAAAAAATATGCAGTGCCGCCGATCCAGGGCAGGCCAAATCCGGCCTGTCGTTGTGGGGATGTGCTTCAGGGAAAATGCAAACCATCAGATTGTAAGGTATTCGGAAAGGTCTGTACCCCGCAGCATCCGGTAGGTGCCTGTATGGTATCCAATGAAGGAGCATGTTCCGCATATTTTATGTACGGAAACTGATGTCCGCTTTAACGGACTGCAAAATATGATACATTACATATAGTACAAACGAAGGATCGTATCCGGAAAATCTGACAGGATGAAACCGATATGAAATTCCTTTGAACCAGCATAGAAAGAAGATAATATTATGGAAAATAAAACAGTGACCATGGCACACGGTGCCGGAGGCCGTCAGACCTCAGAACTGATCGATGAAGTATTCAAAGCACATTTTGCAAACCCGGATCTCACAGCCGATGATGCGGCAGTGCTGGTTCCGCCTGCAGGAAAAATGGCAGTATCCACCGATGGATTTATTGTTTCTCCGGCATTTTTTCCTGGGGGAAATATCGGCAAGCTTTCCATCTGCGGAACAGTTAATGACCTTGCCTGTATGGGAGCAAAACCGATGTATCTTACCTGCGCTTTTGTCATCGAGGAGGGCTTTCCCATGGAGAAACTGGAGGAGATCGCCGCCGCCATGGAAAAAACAGCAAAAGAAGCCGGAGTGCGTATCGTTTCCGGAGATACTAAGGTGGCAGGAAAAGGCCAGGTTGACGGTGTGTTTATCACAACAACCGGAATGGGTGAGATCCGGGAGGGCGTTCAGGTAGGCGGTGAGCTGGCAAAACCGGGAGATGCCATTATTGTAACCGGTGATGTGGGAAGACATGGATGCACCATTCTTCTGGCAAGAGAGGATTTCGGCATTGACGCAGATGTGACAAGTGACTGCGCACCGCTGTGGGGAGCCGTAAAAGAAGTGCTGGATGCCACCCATAACATTCATGTGATCCGTGATGCCACAAGAGGTGGTGTCGGAACGGTTCTTTACGAGATCGCAGGACAGAGTAATGTAGGGATCCGCCTGGATGCAGCAGCTGTTCCGGTAGCTCCGGAGGTAAAGGGTGTCTGTGGCATGCTTGGCCTGGAGCCGCTTTATCTGGCATGTGAGGGACGTATGGTGATCATGGCACCAAAGGAAGAGGCAGGAAGGATCGTGGAAGCACTGCGTAAATGTCCTTATTCCAAGGATGCAGCCATTATCGGTGAAGTTACTGAAGAACAGCCCGGAAAAGTTGTCATGACTACGGAGATCGGAACTCAGGCACTTCTTCCGCAGCCGGGAGGAGAGCTTCTACCGAGGATCTGCTGATAATATCGGAAAGGAGAGTCAGATCTTATGGAGACAAGAGTGGCATTGATTTCGATCATTGTGGAAAACAATGACGTGATCGATGATATCAACCGTTTCCTTCACGAAGCGGGAAAATATATTATCGGGAGAATGGGGATCCCTTACCGGGAAAAAGGCATCAATATCATCAGTATTGCCATTGACGCACCACAGGATGTGATCAGCTCCTTATCCGGAAAGATCGGCCGCCTCAGTGGAGTTTCCGCCAAAACGGCATATTCCAATGTGACCACAAAAGCGGAGGACAGAAAATGATAAAAGTTGCGGTATACGGAAAGGGCGGCATCGGAAAGTCTACTACGGTTTCCAATGTGGCAGCTGCCCTTGCGGAAAAAGGAATGAAAGTGATGCAGATCGGTTGTGATCCAAAAGCAGATTCCACGATCCTTCTCAGGCATGGAAAAAAAGTTCCCACTGTGCTGGAACTGTATAACGAAAAACGCCAGGAGCTGAAGCTTACGGATATGGTGCAGATCGGATATGGAGGTGTAGTCTGTGTGGAAGCCGGCGGTCCTGCACCGGGGCTTGGATGTGCGGGAAGAGGTATCATTACCGCTCTTGAGAAGCTTAAGGAAAACGGAGCTTATGAGACCTATAAACCGGACATTATTTTTTATGACGTACTGGGAGATGTTGTCTGTGGTGGATTTTCCATGCCCATGCGAAAGGGGTATGCAGATAAGGTATTTATCATCACCTCCGGAGAAAATATGGCCATACATGCAGGGGCAAACATTGCCATGGCAGTGGATAATTTCAGAAACAGAGGATATGCGTCCCTTGGTGGCGTGATCCTGAACCGGCGGAACGTGCCGGGAGAGGAAGAAAAAGTCCGGGCGCTGGCGGAGGATTTTCATACGCAGGTAGTGGGAACGCTTTCCAGAAGTGAGCTGGTCCTGGAAGCAGAGAACAGGGGAAAAACTCTTCTGGAAGCCTATCCGGATAGCGAGATGGCAGAAGAGTACCGGATACTGGCAGGGCAGATCCTGAGTGCCTGCAGGGAGGAAAGCCCATGTTAAAAAGAGTTGGTAGTAGGGAGCTTTCGGGAAAAACAGAAATATTTATAAAGGAAGCCTCTTTTCCGGTTCCCTTTCAGCCGGGGCTGGAATTTAATTCACCGGCTCATGGAAACTGGAATATTGTACATACGGGAATGCTGGTTCCGGAAGCAAGACAGATCTACGTTTGTGCGGATAACTGCATGCGTGGCGTTGTGCTGACTGCCGCAGAGATGAATGCGGCAGACCGTTTTTCCTTTGTAATTGTGGAGGAAAAGGATCTTCTGGGCGGAAATCTGGAGGATGTGACCATTGAAGGAGTGACGGACATTCTGAACCGGCTGGATGAGAAGCCAAAGGCAGTATTGCTTTTTACCGTGTGTCTTCATCATTTTCTGGGAAGTGATCTGGATCGCATCTACGGAGAACTGGAAGAAAGATTTCCGGAGATTTTTTTTATGCGATGTTTTATGGATCCTGTCATGCAGAAAACAGGCCCGACTCCGGATCAGAAGCTGCGCCGTGCCATGTATGATGCAGTACCGGAGAGAGAGGCAGATCCGGAATGTGTCACAGCCATGGGCAGTGATTTTGTATTGGATGAGAGTGCAGATATCTGCCGGATCCTGAAGAAAAACGGAATCCGTCTCCGGGAAGCACCGGCCTGTAAGACCTGGGAGGATTATCAGAGCCTGGGAGAGGGAAGCCTGATCCTTAACTGTTATCCGGCAGGAAAATTCGGAGTACAGCAGCAGGCGGAGAGACTTGGAAGGCCGTTTTTATACCTGCCCGGAAGCTTTGACTATGAGGAGATAGAGACGCAGGAAAAGTATTTGCTGGAGCTGCTGGATCAGCACAGTGGCGGTAAAAATGGCCTGGATATCGAAATGGAGATCCGAAAATGCGAGGAGACTCTTTCTTATGCACACCAGATCATCGGTGACACTCCCATAGTTGTGGATTATCTTTTTCATCCAAGGCCACTGGGACTTACAAAGCTTCTTCTTACTCATGGATTTCAGGTACAGTCCGTTTTTTTGGACAGTATCAGTCCGGAAGAAAAAGAAGTATTTTTCTGGCTGAAGGAGAATTATCCGAAGCTGAAGCTGATTTCTACTGTCCGCCCGGAGATGAGAGTGCGGCCACGGCAGCATTCCGGAAAAATCCTTGCCGTCGGACAAAAAGCAGCCTGGTTTACCGGAAGCCGGAATTTTGTTAATATGGTACAGGGTGGCGGGCTTTGGGGCTTTGACGGGATCAGACGTACTGCACAGCTGATGCTGGAGGCATTTAATGAGGAAAAAGCTCCGGAGGATCTGATCGTTCGAAAGGGATGGGGGTGCGAAAGCTGCATATGAGACAGGCATATCGGATCATACCGATCTACACGGCAGACGTGTCCGGCGTCTGCTCCGCATTGTATGAGCTTGGAGGAATGACAGTGATGCATGATCCCTCCGGCTGTAATTCTACCTATAATACCCATGACGAGATCCGGTGGTATGACCAGGACAGTCTGATCTTTATCTCAGGTCTTACGGATATCGATGCCATTATGGGAAATGATGAGAAATTTCTTCAGGATGTCGAAGAGGCGGCAAAGGAGCTGAAACCGAAATTTATTGCACTTGCAAGTTCACCGATCCCATTTATGAACGGAACAGATTTTCAGGGACTGGCCCGTGCACTTACAGCAAGGACCGGAATCCCGGCATTTTCGGTTCCGACCAGCGGCATGCACGACTATGTATATGGAGCAGGGCTGGCGCTGGCAGAAATCGCAGGACATTTCACAGGAGCAGCAGAGAAAATCGGAAGGTGTTCAGAAGCACCGACGGGATCTGTGGAAAGATCTGCAGAGAAGAGAAGCCGGAAATTAAATCTTCTTGGAGCAACACCCCTTGATCTTGGCCCGCAGTCAGCAGTAGATGCCATGAAAAAACGTCTGGAAAACTATGGCTGGGAGATACTTTCCACCTGGGCTATGGGGGATACGCTGGAAGCTTTGTCCCATGCCGGTGAAGCAGCGGTAAACCTTGTGATATCCTCTGTGGGGATCCCGGCGGCCAATGTGCTGAGAGAAAAATTCGGTACGCCATTTCTTGTGGGGACTCCGGTGGAAGACTATGAGGGAGAGATTTCGGATGCACTTGAGCGGATAGCGGACAGCTCCTGTGGAGAGTGGATAAATAAGAATGATAATTCCGCAGAGGAAAGCGGAGGACAGATTTTATGGAAACAGGAGGAACTGTGGAAAGTAACTCCGGAGCAGGTAATCTATTTTCAGGGAAGGAACAGTCTGTCAGCAGTATCTGCCCCTTCAGGAGAAAGCAGGGAATTGTCCGACGGAGATGAGCTGTTTTTTTCCGCACCGGACATTACCATCATCGGAGAACCGGTTACCATGGGCTCCCTGGCAGCAGTCATAGAGCAGAAATACGGAAAAAAAGTTCAGATGCTCTGTCCGCTGGAGATCACGGAGGGACTTTTGCGCAGGGGAGATGAAGCCATCTGTGGCGAGGAAGCCATGGAAGAAAAGTTGAAAACAGCCAGGATCATTGTGGCAGACCCGCTCTATCGTCCAATCTGTCCGGAAACAGCCATTTTTTATGAGATGCCGCATATTGCGTTTTCCGGAAGGATATATCTCAGAAAATATTTTCAGGAATAAAAAGCGTTTTGTGATCATGCATATAAATATTATGCGGATGAGAAAACAGGGCGGCAGTGTGTATAATTGCTGGAAAATCACATAAACTAAACTATAAGAAACCGTAAAGGCGTTGCAGAAATATGCAGCGCCTTTTTCAGGCAGTAATACCGGAAACGGAGCATATATGGAGGGATTTTTATGTGGGGATTTTTGTCAGCACTGATCTCAGGTGCACTGATGAGTATTCAAGGGGTATTTAACACAAATGTAACAAAACAGACCAGTCTGTGGGTTTCAACCGGCTGGGTACAGTTTTCTGCATTTCTGGTCTGTGTGGCAGCATGGTTTTTCACAGGCAGAGAAAGCATCGGCATGCTGTGGCAGGTGGAGGATAAATATAATTTACTCGGAGGAGTGATCGGTGCATTTATCACTATCACAGTGATCCGGAGTATGGGAAGTCTGGGGCCTGCGCGGGCGGTTATGCTTATTGTCATTTCTCAGCTTGCGGTGGCTTATCTTATAGAATTGCTGGGGATTTTCGGTGTGGAAAGAGCAGATTTTCAGTGGAGAAAGCTGTTGGGAATGCTGATCTGTATTGCAGGTGTGGTTATTTTCAAATGGAAATAGAAATAAAAGTATTGTAATATTTGTAATACTTCGTTAAAATAAGGTATGGTTTTGCATGAGTAACGGGGCACCTGCCGCCACATCGGCGGAAAGGAGTGAACCGCCTACCTATGAAAATAAGATCACATATCAGAAGTGTTCGGCTTGTTTTTTCCATATTTTTGTTACAGATCCTGGCAGGGCTGACAGGCTGTAAGGATGACGGAACAGAATTTCTGGAGAAAGAACTGGTGCAGGAAGAAAGTACGGAAGCATCTGGAATGGATGCAGAGCAGGAAGAACCGAAGGATACGGAAAGTGAAGTATCCGGGAAGAAATCTGCAGAGTATGAGGCAGATATATCACAGAAGAAACAGAATGAGGCTGCAGAGGAACAGACTCCGGAGACTGAAAAACAGCTGCCGGAGATCTCAGACACTCCTCAGAACATTTATGTAGATATATGTGGAGCAGTGACCAGCCCGGGAGTCTATGAGCTTCCATATGGCAGCCGTGTTTTTCAGGCTATCGAGCAGGCCGGAGGATATCTTCCGGAAGCTGCGGCAAGCTATCTCAACCGTGCCAAGGGACTTTCTGACGGACAGCAGATCTATGTGCCAACGCAGGAAGAAGTAAACAGTCAGGTCCTTGCAGTCACTCAGGATGGAACAGAAGCTTCATCCGGAAATGACACGGACAACGGAACCGGACAGGAAGCTTCCGGAGAAGATACCGGTACAGAGCAGAAGATCGATCTGAACACCGCTGATGTATCCCAGCTTACTACTCTCACAGGTGTAGGGGAGTCCAAGGCCCTGGCGATCATCGCTTACAGGGAAGAGAACGGTCCCTTTACTTCAGCAGAGGATATCATGAATGTACCAGGCATCAAAGAAGGAACCTATGAGAAGATAAAGGATAAAATAGCAATAAAGTAAGGAGCGCTAAATGAGCAGGAAAGTATTGGTAGTAGATGATGAGAAACTGATTGTCAAGGGACTTCGCTTCAGTCTGGAGCAGGACGGAATGGAAGTGGACTGTGCCTATGACGGAGAGGAAGCACTGGAAAAAGCAAAAGCAGGAGAGTACGATATCATCCTTCTTGACCTGATGCTTCCCAAAATGGACGGTCTTGAGGTATGCCAGCAGATCCGTGAATTTTCCAATGTTCCGATCATCATGCTTACAGCAAAAGGAGAAGATATGGATAAGATCCTGGGTCTGGAATACGGAGCTGATGATTATGTCACCAAGCCTTTCAATATCCTGGAAGTCAAAGCCCGCATCAAGGCGATCATCCGCCGTGCAGGCAGCAAACAGGAGAAGCAGGAAAAGGCCAAGACTGTGGAAGTCGGAGAACTGAAGCTGGACTGCGAAGGACGCCGCGTATTTATCTCCGGAAAAGAGATCAATCTCACAGCCAAGGAATTTGATGTGCTGGAGCTTCTGGTATTCAATCCGAACAAGGTATACAGCAGGGAAAATCTTCTGAATATCGTATGGGGCTATGAATATCCGGGAGATGTCCGTACCGTAGATGTACATATCCGCCGCCTGAGAGAAAAGATCGAGGCCAATCCCAGTGAGCCGAAATATGTACACACCAAATGGGGTGTGGGATACTATTTCCAGGCATAACCTGTGAAGATCAAAAAGAACGGCAAATTTTTTAAAAGTCTCCGCTTTCGTATTCTGATCATCCTGATCATACTGGGAATCGTACCGAGTGTCATTGTAACGGAAATGGTCATTGCCAACTATGAAGACCGTGCCATTGCCAACCGTGTGCAGAGCATGGAGAATATCTGTGACATCATGTGCGACCTGCTGATCAAGGAGAATTATCTGAATGATACCAGCTCTCAGACGGTGAACAGCAAGCTGGAATTACTGTCCAACAGCTATGGTGGCAGGATTCTCATTGTAGACAGGGATTTCAGGATCATCAAGGATACCTATGGTGTGGATGAGGGCAGGACTCTGGTTTCTCAGAAAGTATTGAACTGTTTTAGAGGAGAAGATGCCTACCGATATGATTCTGACAGCCAGAAGCTGATTCTGGCAGTTCCGGTAAAAAGTCCGGATGTAAAACAGGTGCAGGGTGCCATGATGATCATGGCATCTTCCAGTGAGGTGACAGCAACCATCCATGAACTGGAGCAGAAAGGGATTCTGATCATCGGTATCATTGTAGTGCTGGCCATTTTTCTGGGCTATATTCTTTCCACGATCCTGGTGAAGCCATTTGCCAGGGTAACGAAAGCGATCGAGGATCTTACAGACGGATATCAGAATGAGGAGATCTCGGTACCGGATTATACAGAGACAGCTTTGATCACAGATGCATTTAACAAGATGCTTTCCAGAATGAAGACGTTGGATGAATCCAGACAGGAGTTTGTATCCAATGTGTCTCATGAGCTGAAGACACCTATGACTTCCATGAAGGTTCTGGCGGATTCACTGGTAGGACAGCAGGGGGTTCCGGAGGAACTGTATCAGGAATTTCTTTCTGATATCACAGAAGAGATTGACAGAGAGAACAAGATCATCACCGATCTGCTCTCCCTGGTAAAAATGGACAAAAAAGCAGCAGATATGAATATCACAAATATGAATATCAATGAGCTGCTGGAGAATATCCTGAAGCGTCTCCGGCCCATTGCAGATCAGAGAAGGATCGACCTGATCCTGGATTCGTTCCGACCGGTAACAGCAGATGTGGATGAGGTGAAATTTACCCTTGCCATCAGTAACCTGGTCGAAAATGGCATCAAATACAATGTAGATGAGGGATGGGTCCGCGTAACACTGGATGCGGATCATAAGGATTTCTATGTGACGGTTGCAGATTCCGGCCTGGGAATACCGGAAGATTCCATTGAAAGGATATTTGAGCGTTTTTATCGTGTGGATAAATCCCATTCCAGAGAGATCGGCGGAACCGGTCTTGGACTTGCCATTACAAGAAGTTCCATAGCCATGCATCATGGAATCATCAAGGTATCCAGCAAAGAGGGCGAGGGAACCACATTTACCGTGAAGATCCCACTGTCCTATATCCCGTCCTAGGAGGTACAGAATGAAAAAAACGATTTTGATCATCTGTGTGGCCGCTGCCTGCATCCTTCTTGGTCTGGTTGCTTTTATAGGTTTGTCGGGAAGAAATAAAAACGAAGAACAGCAGTATAGATTTTATTATATCAACAGCGATGAAACGAGACTGAAAGAAGAAAAATATACTCCGGAGAAGGAAACAACAGAAGTGATGCTTCGCAATTTTTCCGAGAGTCTGAATAACCGTGAGACCAGGGAAGACGGAATTTCACTTTTTCCGGAGGGAGTAAAGATTTCTTCTTATTCCATACAGGATGGAGTCCTGAACATAGAATTCGATGAGGCCTATGATAAAATGTCACGTACCAGGGAACTTCTGGTGAGGGCAGGTATAGTGAAGATATTTTTACAGGTTCCAGGAGTGGAGTCCGTTGAGATCTGTGTGGGTAAAAAGCCACTGACAGATACCAGGGGTGAAGAAGTGGGAGCCATGAATAACGACACCTTTGTGGAGTTTTCCGGCTCCGATGGGGATGTGTACAGTTATGACACCTTTACTCTGTATTTCACAAATAAAAACGGAGATAAACTGGTAGCGGAACAGAGAAGTGTCCGCTACAGACGAAATCTTCCGAAAGCTACGGTGGTTCTGGAGCAGCTTGCAAGAGGTCCGCTGGAAAAAGGACATTATCCTACAATACCGGAGAATTCAGAGGTACTTTCCCTGACGAGAGCAAACGGTATCTGCTATGTAGATTATAATTCTGTGTTTCAGGATTATGCGTTGGATGTTTCGGAACAGGTTGCCGTGTATTCGGTGGTAAATACATTGATCGCGGCAACAGATATGGACAAAGTTGAGATTTCCATCGAAGGAAACAAGGAAGTGACCTTTGGCCAGAACATGCAGCTTTATAAGTTCTATGAGTGGAACGACAGCCTGCTGGCACACACAAAGGCTAAAAAAGAACAGAAAAAATAAAACATTTCAAAATATCAGAAAACGGGAGAACATTTATGGTGAAAAGGCCGATGTGTCTTTTGTGTTTTCTTATGGTGCTGAGTCTTGGCACGCTAGAGCTTATGGGGATTCCTCTGATCAGGGGGAATCCCCTTCCGGTAAATGTGCAGGAGCAGATCGAAGCGCACCCTGGTTCCATGATCTGCGGGGAAGTGGAACAGTATGAAAACACAGAATTTTCCCAGTCTGTTTATCTGAAAAAAACATATCTTATCCATCATTCAAAAAAATTTCCAATTGAAAATGTAAGAATATTTCTCAAAAAAGAAGAAGATCTGAAACCCGGAATGCGGATCCTGGTTAAAGGAACGTTGAAAAGAGTGGAAGGTCCTGCGAATCCAGGTGGCTTTGACAGTCGACAATTCTACGCCTGTCGTCATAGTTATTATTTTATGAAGAACGCTGTGCTCCAAAAGAAAACAGCAGTGTATTCCGGCTACAGGCAGCTCCTTTTGGAGATAAAAGAAAGCTGCAGGCAGATCCTGAAGGAAGCAGCAGGAAAAGATGCGCCTGTTTTTTGTGCCATGACGCTTGGAGATAAACAGGAGCTGGATCCGGAAATACAGATGCGCTATCAGCTGGCCGGGATCATACATATCCTTGCGATCAGCGGGCTTCATATCAGTATTCTGGGAATGGGGCTTTACAACATTCTGAAAAAGATGGGATTGGGAATCTGGCCTGCCGGGATTTTTTCTCTGGGAGTGATGCTGCAGTATGGGATCATGACCGGAGGGAGTGTTTCCACCATGCGGGCAGTAACTATGTTTCTGATCGCCATGGGAGCCAGGATCACCGGACGGATCTATGATATGATGAGTGCTCTTTCCGTAACGGCCATGATGATCCTTGTGGAATCTCCGGCCTATCTCCTGGACAGTGGATTTCTTCTGTCCTTTGGCTGTGTTCTGGGAATGGGGCCCGCTGCGGAAAAGATCTGTGCCCTTGCAGGAGCGGAGAAAAAATGGACAAAGGCACTGGTAAGTCCTATAGCGCTTCAGCTTGTGACACTACCGGTGATGCTGAAGTTTTTCGGAGAAGTCTCTATTGCCGGATTTATCCTGAATCTGTTGGTGCTTTCAAGTGTGGGGGCAGTGCTGACTGGAGGAATGGCGGCGCTGCTGCTGGGGATTCTCAGTATTCCCGCGGCAAAACTGGTGCTCCTGCCGGCAAGGATACTGCTGCTTTTTTATGAATATCTCTGCAGTCTGGCAGGAAAGTCAGGATGGAGTACCTGGATCGGAGGGGAGCCGGAAATATGGCAGATCCTGGTATATTATGGTTTTTTGATCATAGTTCTGTTTATGGGACAGTATATAAAAGAACAGCTCCGGAAGAAAAAAGCAGTCTGTGAGGAAACGGAGCTATCAGGGGAGCGGTCGGAAGCAGGTTGCCGGAAGCTATATGCTATCCGGATAACAGCCGGTATTTTTCTGGCAGCCGGAATCCTGATACTGGGATATCATCCGGCAGGAAGTTTGAAGGTGATCTGCCTGGATGTAGGACAAGGTGACGGTATTCTTGTGGAGACCCCGGAGGATCACCATTTTCTGATCGACGGAGGAAGCAGCAGCCAGTCGGACCTTGGAAGATACTGTCTTTTGCCGGCATTGAAAAGTCAGGGGATTTCCTGGCTGGATGGGATTTTTATTTCTCATACAGATCAGGATCACATCAACGGTGTGAAGGAACTTCTGGAATATATGGGAAAAGGTCTCACAACCATCCGGGCCGGATATCTGATCCTGCCTGCCTGGGTTGAAAGACCAGATGCGTGGAGGGAGCTTGCAGAGGCAGCAAAAACAGCCGGAGTTAAGGTAGTGACAGCAGAAAAAGGAGATGAGCTGCCTTGCGGAAGGGTATCTTTTTCTGTTCTGTGGCCGGAAAAAAATGCTGCGGGAAAAGATGTGAATGAGGAAGCAATGGTGATGAAGCTGTCTTTTGGAGAATTCCGGATGCTTTTTACCGGAGATATCGGTGCAGATACGGAGAAAAAGCTTCTGGCAGCCGGGGTGCTTGAGGATGTTGACTGTCTGAAGGTGGGACATCACGGTTCCCGTTATTCTACCACAGAAGCATTTCTTGAGAAAATAAAGCCGGAAGTGGCGATCATTTCCTGTTCTTCCGCCAACACCTACGGACATCCGTCACCGGAAACCGTAGAGCGGCTTAAAGAGGCCGGAAGTCAGGTGGAATACACCATGAAAAACGGTGCTATCACTGTGGAAACAGATGGAAAAAAGCTTAAGATCGGAAGGTTCCGGAAGGATTGAGGATTTTTTTCCAAAACCGAAAAAAAACGGTGACTTTTGAACACGTTTGTTGTAGAATAGACAGGGTTTGTGCAAAAACAAAGCACTGAAAATGTGCAATACAAAATAAGGAGTTTTTGTTTATGAAGTATGATGTACTGATCGTAGGGGCAGGTCCCGGTGGGATCTTTGCGGCCTATGAACTGATGAATAATGATCCGGAGAAAAAGATCGCGGTTTTTGAAGCAGGTCATCCTCTGGAAAAAAGAAAATGTCCCATCGACGGAAAGAAAGTAAAATCCTGTATCCACTGCAAAACCTGCGCGATCATGAAGGGATTTGGCGGTGCAGGTGCTTTTTCCGACGGAAAATATAATATCACCAATCAGTTTGGCGGAACTCTGTACCAGCATATCGGCAAGGATACAGCCACAGAGCTGATGGAATATGTAGATAAACTGAACCTGATGCACGGCGGTGAAGGAACCAGGCTTTATTCTACCACAAACAGTGGGATCCGTAAGCTCTGCCTTCAGAACGGCCTGCATCTTCTGGATGCATCAGTCCGTCATCTGGGAACAGATATCAACTATGTGGTGCTTCAGAACCTCTATGAAAAAATGAAAGACCATGTGGATTTCTATTTTGACGCATCTGTTGATAAAGTGGAGAAAACAGAAGATGGTTACGCAGTTGTTGTAGGCGATGAGCGTTACGAGGGAACTTACTGTATCATCTCCGCAGGACGAAGCGGAAGTAAATGGATGGAAACTGTATGTACAGAGCTTAAGATCCCGACTCTTTCCAACCGTGTGGACATCGGAGTCCGTGTGGAGCTTCCGGCAGAGGTTTTTAGCCGTCTGACAGATGAGCTTTATGAGAGCAAGATCGTTTACAGAACTGAGAAGTTTGAGGATATGGTCCGTACCTTCTGCATGAACCCGCGAGGTGTTGTCGTGAATGAAAATACCAACGGTATCATCACAGTAAACGGTCACAGCTACGAAGATCCGGCGAAGCATACCAACAATACAAACTTTGCCCTTCTGGTATCCAAGCATTTCTCAGAGCCGTTCCATGACAGCAACGGATACGGTGAGAGCATTGCAAGACTTTCCAATATGCTTGGCGGTGGTGTTATGGTACAGCGGTTCGGAGATCTGATCCGCGGAAGACGAAGCACAAAAGCCCGTATTGAGGAAAGCTTCGTAACACCTACACTTTCTGCGACACCGGGAGATTTAAGCCTTGTTATGCCGAAACGTATCCTGGATGGCATCATCGAGATGATCTATGCCCTGGACAAGATCGCACCGGGAACCGCGGATGACGATACTTTGCTTTATGGCGTGGAGGTTAAATTCTACAACATGGAGGTTGAGATCGACGAAAATCTGGAAACCTGCCACAAGGGTCTCTTTGTTATCGGAGACTGCAGCGGCGTGACACACTCTCTTTCCCATGCATCTGCCAGCGGAATCTACGTAGCCAGATACCTGGAGCAGAAGTATTTTAATCGATAAACTGCGAAGCAGTTTATCGATTATGAGCAAGTAGCGAATATTTGGTGTAAGACAGTCCTTTTCTGATATCAGGGTGATGACAGAAAGGGGCTGTTTTTTATGCAGGATGTGCATGAAGATTGGAGAAAGTATTCTGATAATAACTGACAGATACAGGGAGAAAACCGGTTACTGTTCACTGGTAATATTTCGCGAGGTGTTTTTTTGTGAGCGAAGATCACAGAAAACCGTGAATCGTCTGACATCAATCTTGACAAATTTATGAGTTTGTGGTAAAAGTTAGATAACCAGGTAAAAGAAAATATGTGCAAATGTTATAACGATAAGGTTGCATCCAGTCGGATGTGCAAAAGAGAATCCGGTGAGAATCCGGAACGATACCGTCACTGTGAAAGGGGAGCTGCTTTTATAACCACTGGGAGACCGGGAAGGGAAAGCAGTGTGGAACCAAGTCAGGAGAACTGCCTTATTGTGAGATCCAGGGATTCGCGGTTTACGAATCGGTATTCTCCATAACAATACAGAACTTCTTTTTATGTATTTGTATTGCGCAGAGAATCATGTGTGAGCAGGCGGCCGCAGAGAGCTGCTGTTTTTTTGTACATATCAGTATTCTGGAAATACATGAAAAGAGGACAATGAGAAATGAAAAGAAAAACAATGTTAGCTCTGATGCTCGCAGTTTCCATGACATGCTCTATGGGTGCGGCTACAACAGCAATGGCAGCAGAGGATTCTGCTACAGAAGAGAACGCTGAGGCAGCTGATACCACAGAGGCTTCTGATGCAGATCAGGAAGCAGCAGATAATGTAGCAGCTCTGATCGACAAGATCTATGTACAGGAAAGAAACGACACAACAGATGAGGACTGCAAGGCAGCCAAAGAAGCATGGGATGCTCTGACAGATGCTCAGAAAGAGCTGGTAGAGGGTGAGAATGCAGATCCGGATTATTTCGGACGTGACACAGGAGATGCTTCCAAGGACGATCCGCGTAACCAGGATGAGATCGGTGAGAATGAACTTCTTGTTGTAAGCTTTGGTACTTCCTTCAATGACAGCCGTGCAGAGGATGTCAAGGGAATCGAGGATGCTCTTGCAGAAGCTTATCCGGACTGGTCTGTAAGAAGAGCATTTACAGCACAGATCATCATCAACCATGTAGAGGCAAGAGATGATGAAGTGATCGATAATATGCAGCAGGCTCTTGACCGTGCAGTAGAGAATGGTGTTAAGAACCTGGTTGTACAGCCTACTCACCTGATGCACGGTGCTGAGTACGATGAGATGACAGAAGCGATCAATGAATATAAAGATAAATTCGAGTCTGTAGCTATCGCAGAGCCAATGCTCGGCGAGGTTGGAGATGATGCAACAGTGATCAACGATGACAAGAAAGCAGTTGCTCAGGCGATCACAGATGAGGCTTGCAAAGAGGCAGGATTTGACAGTATGGATGCAGCAGCTGAGGCTGGTACAGCATTCGTATTTATGGGACATGGAACATCCCATACAGCTAATATTACATACGATCAGATGCAGACACAGATGGAAGACCTTGGATTCAAGAACGCATTCATCGGTACTGTAGAGGGTGAGCCGGAAGACACAGCCTGCGACAAGGTTATCGAGAAAGTAAAAGAAGCAGGATACAAGAACGTTGTTCTTCGTCCGCTGATGGTTGTTGCCGGAGACCATGCAAACAACGATATGGCCGGTGATGATGAGGATTCCTGGAAGAGCCAGTTTGTAGCATCCGGAAACTTCGATAAGGTTGACTGCCAGATCGAGGGTCTTGGAAGAATCGAAGCCGTTGAGAAGCTTTATGTAGAGCATACAAAGGCAGCCATCGATTCTCTGGGAAGCACTGAGGAGTCCGCAGATTCTGATGCAGCAGCAGATACAGAGGCTGATTCTGCTGAGGAGTCCGCAGAATAATAAATATAAAAATATCTGAGTGAGTTCAGATACCTATAAGAAATCAATGTAACTGCCCGGAAAGATCAGGAAGACTGTTTTCCGGGCAGATTGCTGTATCTATGGAAGGGAGAAGATTATCATGAAAAAACGCTATGTAAACTTAATTCTTGCAATGGCAAGTGCATCAGTCCTGGTGCTGGGCTCTGTGCCTGCGATGGCAAAAACAGATGAAACAAAAACAGAGTCCGGTGAGGAAGCAGAAGCTTCCGAAGAAAAGGATACAGATGCAGCCAAAGCAGATACCCTGGAAGATGGCGTTTATACAGCAGAGTTTGAGACAGACAGCAGCATGTTTCATGTAAATGAGGCCAATGACAAAAAAGGAGAGCTCACGGTCAAAGATGGTAAAATGACCATCCACGTAAGTCTGGTTTCCAAGAAGATCGTTAACCTGTTTGCGGGAACTGCCGAGGATGCCCAGAAGGACGGAGCAGAGATCATTGAGCCGACCACAGATACAGTGAAGTACAGCGATGGTTATACAGAGGAGGTTTACGGATTTGATATCCCGGTACCGGCCATTGGTGAGGAATTTAACGTGGCGATCCTGGGAGAAAAAGGCAAATGGTACGACCATAAAGTCAGCGTAAAGGATCCTGTAAAAACAGAGGATACTGCTGAAAAAACAGAGGACGATACAGAAAAAAAAGGAGCTGCCTCTGACAAAAAGACAGCAGAAAAGTCAGATGAGTCCAAAGATGGAAAAACCTCTGACGACAAGAAATCCGAAGGGAAAAAGCCGGAGGATCTGAAACTGGAGGATGGAACCTATGAGACTGATGTAACCCTTACAGGCGGATCAGGAAGAGCATCCGTAGAATCTCCGGCCAAAGTAGAGATCAAGGACAAAGAAGCTACGGCAACCATCATCTGGAGCAGTCCGAATTATGATTATATGATCGTGGACGGCGAAAAATATGAGCCGGTGAATAAAGACGGAAACTCCACATTTGAGATCCCGGTCACTGTCTTTGATGCAGAAATGGAAGTGACTGCAGATACTGTAGCCATGAGTACGCCTCACGAGATTGAGTATACTCTGAATTTTGATTCTTCAAGTATGAAAAAGGAAGAAAAATGAAAAAAATAATTTCATACATATTTCTGACGCTGACCCTGATCCTGGGGTGTGCTTTTGCAGTGCAGGCAGCAGAGACAGAACATAAGCCTGCGGATATTCCAGGCCTTACCTTTGACCACAGTATGGATCTTTCCTACGCAAAGGAATTTAATGTGGATTACTACAACGATGGCTATGCGCTGCTCACCATTGATCAGGAAGGACAGTTTCTTGTAGTTCCCGAAGGAAAGAAAGCACCGGAGGGGCTGGATCCTGACATTGCGGTTCTGCAGCAGCCCATAAACAATATCTATCTGGTAGCAACCTCGGCCATGGATCTTTTCCGCGCTATCGACGGGATTGACAGCATCAAGCTTTCCGGAACCAAGGAAGACGGATGGTATATCCAGGAAGCAAAGGACGCCATGGAACAGAAAAAGATGATCTATGCCGGCAAGTACAGTGCTCCGGATTACGAGCTGATCCTGAACGAGGGCTGTGACCTTGCCATTGAATCCACCATGATCCATCACAATCCGGAGGTACAGGAGAAGCTGGAGCAGTTCGGGATCCCTGTAATGGTAGAGCGTTCCAGCTATGAGAGTCATCCTCTTGGAAGGACCGAGTGGATGAAGCTTTACGCAGTTCTTCTGGGAAAAGAAGATGTAGCAGAAAAGGTTTTCAAAGAGCAGACGGACAAGCTGGATAAGGTTCTCACAGCAGATAAAACAGACAAGACCGTAGCGTTCTTTTATATCAACTCTGTAGGTGCGGTAAATATAAGAAAAAGCGGCGACTATGTTTCGGAAATGATCTCCCTCGCAGGAGGAAATTATGTTCCGGAGGATACGGGAGTAAATGACAATGCTCTTTCTACCATGAATATGCAGATGGAAGAGTTTTATGCCAAGGCGAAGGATGCAGACTATGTCATCTACAACAGTACGATCGACGGGGAACTTAAGACCATTGATGAGCTTCTTTCCAAAAGTAAGCTTCTTGCAGATTTCAAGGCAGTGAAGAACGGAAATGTCTGGTGCACAGGCAAAAATCTTTTCCAGGAAACCACCGGACTTGGAACCATGATCGAGGATATCCACACCATGCTGACTACAGATGATGATTCTCTGGATGAGCTGACCTATATGCATAAACTGAAATAAATTCCAGTGTTCGCTTTAACTCCTTTGCCGGTTTCCACCTGTGAGCAGGAAACGAAAGGATATGATAACAAAACAGAAGAGGAGTGTACCAGAAAAAATGAATGACAGAAAACGCGCAGTCCGATACGGGATCTCTTTTGTGATCCTTGCGGTACTTTTGATCTTTTTATTTATATGGAATGTAAATTCCGGAAGTATCCACCTCTCTGTGAAGGAGATCCTGAACATCATATTCCGGCATCAGGGAGATGAAACTTCTTATAATATCGTCTGGGAGATCCGTCTTCCCAGGATACTGGCAGTTATCATCCTTGGCGGAGCACTTTCTGTTTCCGGATTTTTGCTGCAGACCTTTTTTAACAACCCTATCGCGGGACCCTTTGTACTGGGAATCTCTTCCGGTGCCAAGCTGATCGTGGCGCTTCTGATGATCTTTTTTTTAAGCAGATCGGTGTCCATCGGTTCCGGTGCCATGATCCTGGCTGCTTTTGCGGGCTCAATGATCTCCATGGGCTTTGTGCTCCTTGTGGCAAAAAAAGTCCACAATATGTCCATGCTGGTCATCAGTGGTGTTATGATTGGCTATATCTGTTCGGCCATCACAGACTTTGTGGTGACCTTTGCAGATGATTCCAACATAGTCAATCTTCACAACTGGTCACTGGGAAGCTTTTCCGGTATGACCTGGGGGAATGTGCAGACTATGGCTGTTGTGGTACTTCTTACCATGGTGATCGTATTTTTTATGTCAAAACCGATCAGCGCCTATCAGTTGGGGGAGACTTACGCGCAGAATATGGGAGTTAATATCAAGGTTTTCAGGATACTTCTGATCCTGCTTTCCAGTATTCTTTCTGCTTGTGTGACTGCTTTTGCAGGGCCAATCTCCTTCGTGGGGATCGCTGTGCCTCACATTGCAAAAAGTCTCCTGAAGACTGCCAGACCGCTGCTTGTGATCCCGGCCTGTTTTCTGGGCGGTGCAGTGTTCTGCCTGTTCTGTGATCTGATCGCAAGAACTGTATTTGCACCGACGGAGCTGAGCATCAGTTCTGTGACGGCAGTTTTCGGAGCACCGGTAGTTATCTATATCATGATTCGCAGACAGCAGAGGATATAAACGATGAAATCATATTTTTTTTATACAGATCAGCTGACCGTAGGCTATGATGGAAAACCACTGATCAAAGAGATCAATATTCAGCTGAATAAAGGAGAGATCCTGACACTGATCGGTCCCAACGGTGCCGGAAAATCTACTATTTTGAAGAGTATCACAAGACAGCTTTCTCTGATCAGCGGAACGATATATCTGGAACATGAACAGATGAGCCGGATGACCAACAGGGAAGTGTCAAAAAAACTGGCTGTAGTACTTACCGAGCGCATGCGCCCGGAGCTTATGACCTGTGAGGATGTGGTATCCACCGGACGATATCCCTATACCGGAACTCTTGGGATACTTTCCGCAGAGGACAAGGAAAAAGTTAAAAGCGCTATGGAGATGGTTCACGCCTGGGATCTGAAGGACCGGGATTTTACAGCCATCAGTGACGGACAGAGACAGCGTATCCTTCTGGCACGCGCCATCTGCCAGGAACCGGAGATCATTATCCTGGATGAGCCGACCTCCTTCCTGGATATCCGGCATAAGCTGGAGCTTCTTGCCATTTTGAAGAAGATGGTATTGGAAAAACAGATGACGGTGATCATGTCCCTTCATGAGCTGGATCTTGCCCAGAAGATTTCTGACCAGGTGATCTGTGTTCATGGAGATCACATTGAGAAATATGGTGCACCGGAGGAAATCTTTACCTCAGATTATATTCGGAAGCTTTATGGCATCACCCGTGGGAGCTATAATGCAGAATTCGGCTGCGTGGAAATGGAACCTCCGGCCGGAAAACCGGAGGTATTTGTGATCGGAGGAAATGGAAGTGGGATTTCGGTATACCGGAAACTGCAGCGACAGGGGATTCCTTTTGTGACCGGAGTTCTCCATACCAATGATGCAGATTATCAGGTGGCAAAAGAACTGGCTGCAAAAGTGATCACGGAGAAGCCTTTTGAATGCATTTCAGAGTCAGCCTTTGAAGAAGCGCTGGAGTTCATGGGAAAATGTGAAAAAGTGTACTGTCCGCTGAAGGATTTTGGTATCATGAATGAAAAAAACCGGGAATTGCTGAAAAAAGCAAAAGAAACCGGAAAATTAAACCGGATCAGATAAGTTTGCTGGGAAAAAGTGAAAAGCGATAAAACGTTGTCAGAAATGTGAGATATAATTTCCGGCAGCGTTTTTTTTATATAATATAAATTACAAATATTTCTGCAGCTGTGTTATAATACAACAAGAATGACGAATCGTGAAGCGCTCGCATTCGTGGAGATGTAAGTAATGGAGATGAATGTCCGTTTTACACCGCAAAAGTTAAGCAGATACAATCAATCCGAAAAAATATATGGAGGGAAGATCAATGAAAAAAAGAAACATGATCGCAGCTCTGCTCTGCAGTGCATGCCTTGTGGCAGGAAGTGTAAATCCCGTATTTGCAGATGCATCGAAGGTAGTAACACTTGGAGCAGATCTTACGGATGCTCAGAAGCAGACAATGATGAAATATTTTAATGTAAGTTCCGATCAGGTGCAGGTGATGACCATTACAAATGAGGATGAACATAAACACCTGGATAATATCGCACCACAGTCCCAGATCGGTTCCAGAACTTTGAGCTGTGCTTATGTGAAGCCTACACAGTCCGGCGGGATCAAGGTCCGCACAGCAAATCTGAACTGGGTGACAGGTAATATGATCGCAACCACACTTTCCACATCCGGTGTGAAGAATTGTGAAGTAGTTGCTGCCTGCCCGATGGAAGTATCCGGAACAGGTGCACTTACCGGTATTCAGATGGCATATGAGAAGGCCAGTGGAGAGAAGCTGGATGAGACCAAGACGAAGCTTGCCAACCAGGAGATCGTAACCACCGGTGAACTTGCAGATAAGGTTGGTAAAAATGAGGCGACAACAGTTGTAAATCAGTCTAAGATGGATGTGATCCAGAACGGAGTACAGAATGCAGATGAGATCCAGAATATTGTCATCAATGTGGCTGAGCAGAACAATATTTCCATAAGCCAGGACGATATTGACAGGATCGTGTCTCTTCTGGGACAGATCGCACAGCAGGATTACAATTATGATGATGTGAAGGAAACACTGGAGCAGGTAGATGCCAATACCACAGGCCAGGCCTCTTCCTCTGATGATACACTGGATGGAGAGAGCAGTGATGACACCGTAGATGTGGATGAAGATTCTTCAGATGATATCGTCAACAATGTAAATGACAGCATTCTTGGGGACGATGTGATCCAGAGCTCCACAGAAGACCCGGGTCTTGAGAAAGAAACAGGAGCAGATTCTCAGGATACAAGCAATGAGACCGGAATTCCGGATGCTACCGACGACGGAACCTATGGCAATGAGGAAAACTCGGACGAAAGCAGCACAGACGAAAGTACCTCTGATGAGAGCAGCACAGATGATAGTGCATCGGACGAGAGCAGCACAGACGAAAGTGCTTCTGACGAGAACAGCACAGATGATAGTGCATCCGATGAGAGTAGCACAGATGAAAGCGCTTCTGACGAGGCTGCATCCGATGAAACCGGAATCCCGGAGGCAACAGAAGATACAGAATCTTCAGAAAGTACAGACGGCTCAGACCAGGCAGATAGTGCAGAAAACGATACTTCTGTGCTCAGCGAAGAAGCAAAGAACAATTATGACAAATTTGTCCTCTTTGTAAAAGGCGAGTATGAGGGAGATGCAGATTCCCTTCTCGCTGCAACGGAGGATACAGAGACAGTGGCAACGGTAACACTGGATGAGCAGACAGCAAAGAATGTGGCAGAAACTGTTGAGAAGGATTATTATGACATTCTGAAGGATGGTACAGAATCCTATGAGGCAGATGGTACAGAGAAATATCAGAGTACAGAGCTGAATATGATGGATCAGAAGCTGAAGAAGCTGTTCGGCATTGACAGTTCCCAAGAGGACACAGATGCCACAGACGTGACAGCTGCTATTCTTGCAGATGTTCCCCAGGAAGATAAGCAGACACTTTATAAAGAAACCATGAAATATCTGGCAGGTCTTTACGGCGAGAACACGGACGCTTCTGAGGAATCCGCAGCAGAATAAAAGATCAGCAGAAAAAGAGATGAATACGCCGCAGCAGAGAAAACAACCTCTGCTGCGGTATTTTTTGTCGTGCCGGAAAGATATCATGAAAATTTTGTGATTTACGACAAGGATTTGTGTAAGCACTGGAAAAATGGATTTTTCTGTGATAAAATTGACCGTAAATCGGTTTTGTGGACTCATACATCGCAAACCGTGACAGGGAAACGAGAAAGGGAAAAGGTAGAATTTATGAGCCTGGCAGTAGTAACATTAAAAAAAGGCGAAGGCAGATTCCTGAAATCAGGAGGCCTCTGGGTATATGACAATGAGATCGCAAGCATCATGGGAAGTTTTGTGAACGGAGATATCGTTCTGGTCCGGGACTTTGACGGATATCCCATGGGAAGAGGATTTATCAACACCAATTCCAAGATCACAGTCCGTATGCTTACCAGAGATGAGCGTACAGAGATCAGTCCGGAATTTTTGAAGCAACGTGTCCGCGACGCATGGGAGTATCGTAAGAAGGTAGTAGATACCGGAAGCTGCCGTGTGATCTTCGGAGAAGCAGACTTTCTTCCGGGTCTTGTTGTGGATAAGTTTTCAGATGTGCTTGTTGTACAGTCTCTTGCACTGGGAATCGACCGTCTTAAAGAAACAATCATAGATGCACTGAAGGAAGTCCTTGCTGAGGATGGAATCCGGATCCGCGGAGTCTATGAGCGAAGTGATGCAAAGGTACGCCGCCAGGAGGGAATGGAACTTACCAAGGGATTTATCGGAGAAGAATTTCCGACACTTGTTCAGATTGAAGAGAACGGTGTGAAATATGAAGTAGATATCAGGGATGGGCAGAAGACCGGATTTTTCCTGGATCAGAAATATAACCGTCTTGCTATCCAGAAGCTCTGCAAGGGGGCGAAGGTGCTGGACTGCTTTACACATACCGGCTCTTTTGCCTTGAATGCGGGAATTGCAGGGGCACAGAGTGTTCTTGGTGTGGATGCGTCGGAAACTGCAGTTCTGCAGGCAAGACGAAACGCCAGTCTGAACGGCCTGGACGGAACAGTGAAATTCCTCTGTGAGGATGTTTTTGAACTTCTTCCCGAGCTTGAGGAGAAGGGAGAGAAATTTGATGTTGTGGTACTGGATCCTCCGGCATTTACGAAATCCAGAAGCTCTGTAAAAAATGCCATCAAGGGATACCGTGAGATCAATCTCCGTGCAATGCGTCTTGTAAAGGACGGCGGATTTCTGGCGACCTGTTCCTGCTCTCATTTTATGACATATGAGCTGTTTACACAGACCATCGGTCAGGCAGCGAAGAATGTCCATAAGAGACTGCGCCAGGTAGAGTACCGTACACAGGCACCGGATCATCCGATCCTCTGGTCAGCTGACGAATCCTATTATCTGAAATTCTACATTTTCCAGGTGTGTAATGACCGTTAGGAACTGCCTCCGGATTTTTTGCGGAAATTTTTTGGCAGTGCCGTATGGCAGTGAAAAGGAGATGCAGATCATATGAGAGACAAATTCAATAAATTTATGCAGGGACGTTATGGAGTGGATGATCTTTCCAGGTTTACCATGGGAGCTGCACTGGTTCTGATCATTCTGGCAATGTTTGCCAATATATTCAGCAGAACTGCCGGCAGCACTCTTGACATTCTCGGGGTCGCAGCGATCGTATATGCATATATGCGTATTTTTTCCAGAAATATCCAGCAGCGTTATGCCGAAAATCAGAAATTCCTTCAGATGACGTCGAAGTTCCGTTTTCGCTTCAATAAAGAAAAGAATCTGATGAAGCAGAGAAAGACTCATCACATCTACAGCTGTCCGGGCTGTGGACAGAAGATACGTATTCCAAAGGGAAAGGGCAAGATCGAGATCGAATGTCCGAAATGCCATACAAAATTCGTAAAAAGGAGCTGACATGTTCGGATATGTGACCGTTAATAAACCGGAAATAAAATTCAAGGATTTTGATGTGTACCGTTCTTTTTACTGTGGCCTTTGCAGAGAACTTCGGGAGAGATACGGGATACCGGGACAGATCTCACTGACTTATGATATGACATTTGTGGTCCTTCTTTTAAGTGCCCTTTATGAACCGCCAACGAAGAAGGGAACTTCTAGGTGTGTGGTCCATCCGCTGAAGCCCCAGCCGGTACGTAAAAATACAGTAACTGAGTACTGTGCGGATATGAATGTGATCCTTACCTATTACAAATGTATGGATGACTGGCAGGATGAACACAAACCACTGCACTATGCATATGCAAGGATTCTGAAGAATTGCGGAAATATGCATATGTCCGCTTATCCGGAGAAGATCCAAAGGATCCGAGGCGCACTGGAGGAGCTTTCTTCCCTGGAAAAACAGAGGGAAACCGATGTGGACCGTGTAGCCGGGTGTTCCGGACGTATCATGGAAGAGATTCTGGCCTTCCGTAAGGATGTCTGGGAATCGTCCCTGCGCCGTCTGGGATTTTATCTCGGAAAATTTATCTACATCCTGGATGCTTATGATGATGTGGAAAAAGATGCAGAAAACGGAAATTACAATCCTTTCCTTGAAAAATATAAGATAGAAGGGTTCGAGGAAGAGGTACGTCGGCTACTTATGATGATGCTTGCAGAATGCTGCAGAGAATTTGAAAAGCTGCCGATCATCCGATACGGAGATATCCTTCGAAATATTTTATATTCCGGCGTCTGGTGCCGCTTTGCGGCAATCGGACAGAAGCGCAGGGAAGAACGGGAGAAAGAGAAAAGATGTTAGATCCATACAGCGTGCTGGGAGTTCCCAGAAACGCATCTGATGATGAAATAAAAAAGGCATACCGGAAGCTGAGCCGAAAGTATCACCCGGATGCCAATATCAATAACCCGAATAAGGATCAGGCCGAAGAAAAATTCAAAGAAGTGCAGCAGGCTTACGAGCAGATCATGAAAGAGCGTGAGTACGGAAGCAGTTCCCAGAATGGTTATGGCGGCTACGGAAATTACGGTGGTTTTGGAAATTACGGAAATGCCGGTTCCAGTGCCTATCAGGATGAGGAAAGTATGCGCAGAAGGGCGGCCGCCAATTATGTGCAGAGCGGTCATTTTAAGGAAGCTATGAATGTACTGGATTCTCTTGGTCAGAAAAATGGAGAATGGTATTACCTGGCTGCTATGGCAAATATGGGAATGGGAAATAATGTAACAGCTCTGGATCAGATCCGTGAGGCAGTCCGTCAGGAACCGGATAATATGCAGTACCGTATGTTACTCCAGAGAATGGAAGGCGGTGGCGGCTGGTATCAGCAGCGACAGGATCCCTTTGGGGGAATGCCGACCGCAGGAGGAGATATGTGTGATGCCTGCTGCAGGACCATGGCCTGTTTCATGTGCTGGCCGGGCGGCTTTTTCTGCTGCTGATGCAGAAACAAAGCGGTCATCGATATCCCGGAACTGAGAATCGGAATATCCTGAGGCAGCATGTCCATATGATTGTAAGGCGGATCAGGCAGATCCGTTTTGCGATATAGATCGCAGAGGAATTTTTCTGACAGAAATCCACAGTGCTGTCCGGAAAATGACATACTGCAGAGAAAAAGAGGAGGAAATCATTATGAGTATAAGAATTGGTATTTTAGGCTACGGAAACCTGGGACGCGGCGTGGAGTGCGCCATCAAGCATAATCCGGATACAGAGCTGGTTGCAGTATTTACCAGACGTGATCCGGAGACTGTAAAGATCCTTACAGAGACCGCAAAGGTTTATTCTGTAAAAGACGCAGAGAAGCTGAAAGATGAGATCAATGTCCTGATCATCTGTGGAGGAAGTGCGACAGATCTTCCTGTTCAGACACCGGAGTATGTAAAATATTTCAATGTTGTGGACAGCTTTGATACACATAAGAAAATCCCGGAGCATTTTGCAAATGTTGACAAGGCAGCAACAGAGAGTGGACATGTAGGAATCATTTCCGTAGGCTGGGATCCCGGAATGTTTTCTCTGAACCGTATGTATGCAAATGCGATCCTTACAAATGGAAACGACTACACATTCTGGGGCAAGGGTGTCAGCCAGGGACATTCTGATGCAGTCCGCCGCATCAAAGGCGTAAAGGATGCAAAGCAGTACACCATTCCGGTAGAAGCTGCACTTGAGGCAGTAAGAAACGGAGAAAATCCGGAGCTTACCACACGTCAGAAACATACAAGAGAGTGCTTCGTAGTTGCTGAGGAGGGTGCTGATCTTGCACGTATCGAGGAAGAGATCAAGACCATGCCGAATTACTTTGACGAGTATGATACAACGGTACATTTCATTTCTCAGGAAGAGCTGGATCGTGACCACAGCGGTATTCCACACGGCGGTTTTGTGATCCGCAGTGGAAAAACAGGCTGGAACAATGAGAATAGCCATGTGATCGAGTACAGCCTGAAGCTGGATTCCAATCCTGAGTTCACATCTTCTGTGATCGTTGCCTATGCAAGAGCTGCATACCGTATGAATCAGGAAGGACAGAAGGGCTGCAAGACAGTATTTGATGTTGCACCTGCATATTTAAGTGCCCTTGACGGAGCAGAGCTTCGCAAAAAATTTCTGTAAGGATCTGTAACAGATCTGTAACAGACAGGAGTAAAACTGCATAAAGGATCATATCCCCGGAGCATCAGTGAATATTTCTGATGTTTCGGGGATTTTTTCTGCATAAAATCAACATTGGTAATACCGGAATGACATTTTTTCTGAAAGAAAAGGAAAGAGTTGACGGACTGTAAAGAATGTTATATAATATGGACGTAAAATTGTAACAAAATTGTAATGTTTACGATCAGCCGGACTTAAGAAATAGTAAATATCAATGATCTATCTATCAAAGGAAGGTATGTATGCGAAAATTAAGCAGAAAATGGAAACTCTGGGGACTTTTTTTTGTTCTGATGTTCTTTGCAGCCGGAGCAACTGTACATACAACGGCAACCGATGTACAAGCTGCGGCCAAGAACGGCTTTAAGACCGAAAAAGGAAAATCCTATTATTATCAGAATGGCCAGAAGGTAAAAGGCTGGCTTACACTGAACGGGAAGAAATATTTTTTTAATAAATCCACAGGCGTGCAGATGAAGCGCTGGGCTAAGGATTCCAAGGGCAAACGATATTTTTATAATGTTAACGGTGTCAAGGGCTATATGGCAACAGGCTGGCTTACAGACAGAGAGAACAATACCCGCTATTTTAATCCCACCAGCGGATATATGACAACGAGATGGGCCACGATCAGTAATAAGAAATATTATTTCTACAGCGGCAGTGGTGTTGCTGCAAGAAGCGTATTCCTTACAGACAAGAAGAATGTGACCAGATATTTTACCAGCAAATGCTTTATGGCAAAGGGCTGGGCAACGAATAAGAAAAAGCAGAAGCGTTATTTTGATCCAAACACGGGAGCTATGTATAAGGGCTTTAAGAAGATCGGCAGCAATACCTATTATTTTTACAGCAAGAGCGGCGTGATGGCTACCGGATGGGTCACAAATTCCAAAAAAGGATATAAATATTATTTTGATCCGTCAACCGGTGTCATGGCTACGGGAACGAAGACGATCGATGGCAAGAAGTATACATTTGGCAGCAATGGTGTCCTGGATACCAACCCGGGTACTGCTACAGTTACAAGCTCCAGGACCATCAAGAATTTCCTCGCCAATGCATTACTTCCGGTAGGAAAGACTCTTTACGTATGGGGCGGCGGCCACAACTGGTCAGATGCGACCAGAAAGGGCATCAGTCCAAAATGGAAACAGTGGTATGACAGCAATTCCAGCTCCTATAATTACAGATATTATATGGATCTCAGTGAAGCTACAGAACAGAAGGGCCTTGACTGCTCCGGCTTTGTAGGATGGTCTGTATATCAGATCATGCAGAGCAGATCCGGCGGACCCCAGTATACTACTGTTTCCGGAGATATTGGATCTTTATATTCCGGTAAGGGAATGGGAACCATCGTTTCCCAGTCTCAGCTGGCAAGCTCAAACTGGAAGCTTTATCCGGGAGATATCGGATACAACAGCGGACATACCTGGATCGTTCTCGGACAGTGTTCTGATAAGAGTGTTGTGATTCTCCACTGTACACCTAATGCCGGCGTACAGATTTCCGGAACACCGACACCAAGCGGAACTTACGGAAGCCAGGCGATCAAGCTGGCAGAAACTTACATGTCCAGGTATCCTGGAGTCAGCAAATATGATTATCATGAATCCAGCGGTAATTATATCCGAAACGGTGCATACTTCAGATGGAACAGAAGCACACTTTCCGATCCCAACGGATATCTGAAGAAAACAGCCAACCAGATCCTTGCAGATCTTTTCTGATCGGAAATACGCGGAAAGAAATTTATATGTAATAAATGACTATAAGAAACATGCGAGGAGAACCTGAGATATCACAGGTTCTCCTTTTTGATGTCAAAATCATTAATAAATGTTACAAAGTTTTAAACTAATTAATAGAAAATCCTTGCAATCCAAATAACACTGTGTTAATATATAAAAAGATTGAAACAAGATATTTCAAAAGTATTACAAAAAAACCAACGAAGCGGATGGTCAGATCCGCTGTATTAAATTAGAATCAGATTGCGAGGGTGAACAGTCATGAAGAAAAGGATATTATGTCTGACACTGGTGCTCATCATCAGCGGAGCACAGGTAGTCAGCGTAAGCGCAACAAGAGAAGATGAGGCAGCACTTCAGCAGGAGATGGATGCGACCAATGAACAGCTGAATGCGACTTATTCCAGATTGGATGAGCTTTCCTCACAGAAGTCACAGATTGAAGGCGAGATTTCAACTCTTGATGCCAATCTTGTAAACGTGATGGTTTCGATCCAGACACTGGAAGGAGATATCTCCAATAAGGAAGCCGACATTGCATCTACACAGACCAACCTTGAGAAGGCCAAAAATGCCAAGCAGAAACAGTATGAGGCAATGAAGAAACGTATCCAGTATCTCTATGAGAAGGGTGGAGACGATGCATGGTTCCAGATGATGCTGAATGCAGAGAACCTGTCTGACCTTCTTACAAGAGCAGAGTACACACAGAAGACTTATGAGCAGGACCGTAAGAGCCTTGAAAAATATTCCAATACGATCCAGCAGGTGGCAAACCTGGAAGCACAGTACACACAGGAGAAGGCAGAGCTGGAGGGGATGAAGCAGGAATATGAAGCAGAGTCCCAGAACCTGCAGGCACAGCTGGATGAGAAGCGTGCCACATCCGCAGATTATGATAATGAGATCGCCTACGCACAGCAGCAGGCTACAGATTATGCAAACCTTCTTGCAGAGCAGACTGCAGAGCTTCAGAGATTAGAGGCTGAGCGTATTGCAGCAGAGGAAGAGGCAAGACGTCAGGCCGAGGCTGAAGCAGCAGCGAGAGCACAGGCTGAGACAGAAGAGGAAGCAAGACGCCAGGCAGAGCAGGAAGCACAGCAGGATGAGGCGGACGAGAGCGAAGATGTACAGTACGATGAGGACGGCAACGTGATCGAGAATACAGATGAGGATACTGCAGAGGATGACACCGAGCATGTGGATGAAGATGCAGACAATGGTGAAAATGGTGATGCGTCCGGGGATACTGAGAATACAGAGGATAATGCAGACGCAGATTACGATAACAGCACAGATGCATCCGAAGAAAGTGCAGAGGACACATCCTCAGACAGTGACAGTTCTTCTTACAGCAGCGGTTCAGGATCTTCTGTTGTGAATTATGCCACACAGTTTGTAGGAAATCCTTACGTATGGGGCGGAACAAGCCTTACCAATGGTGCAGACTGCTCCGGATTTGTACAGAGTGTCTATGCGAACTTCGGAGTCAGCCTTCCGAGAACATCCTATGAGCAGCAGAATGCAGGTACAGAAGTATCCTACGCAGATGCACAGCCGGGAGATTTGATCTGCTATGGCGGACACGTGGCTATTTACATGGGTAATGGCCAGATCGTTCATGCATCGAACTCTCAGGACGGGATCAAGATCAGCAATGATGCTACATACAGAACAATTGTATCTGTAAGACGTCTTGTATAATAAGAACGTACAACAGAAAATAAAAACACAGCAGCCCGACAGCAGTTTGTCGGGCTGTTTTTTATGTCGTAAAAAACACTGAAAACCCATGGAACGGAGTAAACAGCAACAAAATATGCTCATAAATATATAAATATTGAAAATAGTATTGACATATAATTAACAGGATGTTATTATGATGTCAGTATAATTCCATATTGAACATAGCAAGTGCTGAGGATGGCTGACAGTTATGTATTGATTATCAGAGGTCCGCAGAAAAGGGAATCAGGTGTGAAACCTGAGCGATCCGGTCACTGTAACGGAGGAGCAAATCTCATAGTCCATTGTACGTATGTATGAGAAGGAGAGAGGAGCCATGATCCCGGAGCCAGGAAACCTGCTTGTTATGGCGAGGTTAAACTTCCGTGTAAAGTGTAACAACCATTTCAGGGACTCCGCACCCCTGGGACGTTGTCTACTTTTTTACGAGAGTAGGCATTTTTTTATGGAATGCGCCTGTTCATATGAATTATACATGATTAAATGGCAGGCGATACTACTCCGGATACATTCGTTCCCTCCGCGCACTCATGAACGGATTATATTTCTACCCCGGGGTGGCATCGCTACCTCTTTTTTTATAGGAAAATTTATGCGTGGTTATGTCAGGAGAGGAGAAAAGAGCCATGGAGAAGCCATACTGGGAAGGCAAAGAATACTCTTACTTCAGCCACAAAAATTGTGAGTACTTTCCATGCCATAAAGGAGCAGATCCGGAGAACTTCAACTGTCTGTTCTGCTATTGTCCTTTATATGCACTGGGAGATAAATGTGGTGGTAATTTTCGCTTTACGGAAAGCGGCATCAAAGACTGCACCGAATGCAAGCTTCCTCACAGAAGAGAGAACTTCGGATATGTTACAGGTAAATATAGCGAGCTTGCGGAAATTGTACGGAAGCAGCGGGAAAAATAAAAAACAGGTCAGTTCAGATACAGGAAAATGTATATTCCTGTGTTTGAACTGGCCTGTTTTGTTTTGGGGTGGACAATAGCTGTTATCTGTCGGAAAAAATACAGAAGATCATTCTCTGGTTTGGAGAAAAACCTTGAGTCTGGGAAGCTGGTTGTTGAGGATCAGCTGTTCTGGAAACATGGCCTGATGAACAAACTCAGCAGCATAGGTAAAATCTCCGATATGCTCCGGGCCATGGCTGTCACTGGAAAGAAGCAGCGGCAGATCATATTTGCGGCAGCATCGAAGGATCTCGAAACAGTTTTCTCTTGTGTCGCCACGATAGCCATAAGGTGCAAGAGAAGCTTCGTTGATCTCAAAGATCGTGCCGGTTTCCCTGGCAGCCCTTGCAAGCGCATCATAATTAACCGGGTAATGAGTGTTATCACTATGTCCGAGGATCTTCACACAGGGGTTTTTCATTACATTGATAAAAGCTTCTGTGTTTTCGGCTCTGGTACCGCAGCGGTAATTCCAGGCATGCATGCTGGCAATGGCGTAATCAAGTTTACATAATAATTCCTGGTCTAAATCTACCGTTCCGCTGCGGTCAAGGATATTCAGTTCAATTCCGTAGAGTAATTCCACACCGAAATGTTTTTTAGGAGAATAGGTAAGGCTGCGGAAATAGGAGGAAGTTCCGGCTGCAAGAGTGCCGGGACCGTGATCAGTGATCCCGAGAAGCCGGAGACCTTTCTCAGCAGCTGCACGTGCCATGTTGGTGATGGTACATTCCGTGCCGTGACCACTGGCGATGGAGTGGGTATGCATATCAGAAAGATACATAAAAATACACCTCTTTTACTGTTTGAGAACATGTAACAGAGCGGAATGCGAATGTCCGCTTTACATAAATTTTTTTTGAAAAACAAAGGAATTTCTATATAAATCCAAGTATGGCAGAGCAGAAAAGCAAAGTCAATAGAGAAAAACATAAAAATACAAAAAACAAATAAAATCAACAGGGTGCAACCAATAAAAACCACAAAAACAGCTAGAAACACATGTTGGATTTCGTTGACATCGAAGTAGGGGTAAGGTATAATAAAACTACATGAGCACATAGCCGGACAGGAGCGGTTCTGGAAGCGCAGAGGCAGACAGATCACCAGAAACAACCGGTTATGAGAAAGGAGAATCATGGAGAAATTTCATATAGCAGATGTTCCGAAAACAGACAGGATCACACATCTTGTAGATAATCTTTATGCAAAGATGCCGGTGATCGAATCTGCCAGAGCAAAACTGATCACAGAGTCTTACAAAGCAACAGAAGACGAGCCGATCATCACCCGCAGGGCCAAGGCATTTGCCCACATCCTGCACAACATTCCAATCATCATCCGTGATGAGGAGCTGATCGTCGGAAGCAGCACTTTGGCGCCGAGAGGATGTCAGACGTTTCCGGAGTATTCTTTCCAGTGGCTGGAGGATGAGCTGGATACAGTGGCTACCAGAACAGCCGATCCATTTTATATTGCGGAGGAAACCAAGGCGGAGCTCCGTGAGGTACATAAATACTGGAAAGGTAAGACTACCAGTGAGCTTGCAACCTCCTACATGGCACCGGAAGCGATTCTTGCCATTGACCACAATATTTTTACACCCGGAAACTATTTCTACAATGGTGTAGGACACGTAACCGTTAAATATGAAGAAGTTCTGGCAATCGGTTATGAAGGAATCATTGCCAAAGCTCAGAAGGAACTGGATGAGTGTAATGTAGGAGATGGTGATTACGCAAAGAAATCCCGTTTCCTGGAAGCAGTTATCATGAGCTGTCAGGCAGTTATTGACTATGCACATCGCTATGCCGAGCTCGCAGAACAGATGGCATATCAGTGTCAGGATCCGACCAGAAAACAGGAACTCCTTCAGATCGCATCCAATTGTACACACGTACCGGCAAAGGGCGCCCGTAACTTCTATGAGGCGTGCCAGTCCTTCTGGTTTGTACAGCAGCTGATCCAGATGGAAAGCAGCGGACATTCTATTTCTCCGGGACGTTTTGACCAGTATATGTATCCGTATTACAAGAGTGATATGGAAGCAGGCAATCTTACCAGAGAATTTGCCCAGGAACTGATGGACTGTATATGGGTAAAATTAAACGACCTGAATAAATGTCGTGATGCTGCATCTGCAGAGGGTTTTGCAGGCTACAGCCTTTTCCAGAACTTGATCGCAGGTGGTCAGAACAAGGATGGCGAGGATGTGACCAATGATCTCTCCTTTATGTGCATCCAGGCGTCTATGCATGTGCATCTTCCGGCACCGTCTCTTTCTGTAAGAGTATGGAACGGATCTCCGCATGAATTCCTGATCAAGGCTGCAGAGCTTACAAGAACAGGAATCGGACTCCCGGCTTATTACAATGATGAGGTTATCATTCCTGCACTGCAGAACCGTGGCCTTTCTCTTGCAGATGCCAGAGAATATAACATCATCGGTTGTGTAGAACCGCAGAAGGCAGGTAAGACAGAGGGCTGGCATGACGCTGCATTCTTTAACATGTGTCGTCCGCTGGAGATGGTTTTCTCCAATGGTATGGACAAAGGGGTACAGATCAGTGTCCAGACCGGCGATGTCACAGAGATGAAGAGCTTCGATGAGTTCTATGATGCATATAAGAAACAGATGGAATATTTCATTTCCCTGCTTGTAAATGCTGATAATGCCATTGATGTGGCACATGCGGAGAGATGTCCGCTTCCATTCCTTTCCTGTATGGTGGATGACTGTCTGAAACGAGGCAAATCCGTTCAGGAAGGCGGAGCTGTTTATAACTTTACAGGTCCTCAGGGATTTGGTATTGCAAACATGGCAGATTCTCTGTATGCGATCCGCAAGCTTGTATATGAAGAAAAGAAGATGACCATGGAGGAGTTGAAGGAGGCTCTGGCATGGAACTACGGCAAGGGTATCGATGCACAGGCTGCAGCAGATATCACCACCATCGTTATGCAGAAGCTCCAGGAGAATGGCATCAGTGTAAATGAGCAGACCGCAACAGCTGTTATGACAGCAGCTCTCGGAACAGAGCCATCTCCGGAGAAGAAGGCAAGATTCGAAGAGATCCACAAGATGATTGATGAGGTTCCGAAATTTGGAAATGATATCCCGGATGTGGACTACTTTGCAAGAGATGTGGCTTATACTTACACAAGACCGCTTCAGAAATATATGAACCCAAGAGGCGGACATTATCAGGCGGGACTTTATCCTGTATCTGCAAATGTTCCGCTTGGCGGACAGACCGGTGCAACACCGGATGGCCGTTACGCACATACTCCGGTAGCAGATGGTGTTTCCCCGTCAGCCGGCAAGGATGTGAAGGGACCGACAGCTGCGGCAACTTCTGTATCACGTCTGGATCATTTTATCGTATCCAACGGAACACTGTTTAATCAGAAATTCCATCCGTCAGCACTTGCAGGAAGAGAAGGACTGGAGAAATTCGTGGCATTGATCCGAGGATACTTTGATCAGAAGGGCATGCATATGCAGTTTAATGTTGTTGACAGAGAAACACTTCTGGATGCACAGAAACATCCTGAGAAGTACAAACATCTGGTTGTACGTGTTGCAGGCTACAGCGCATTGTTCACTACACTTTCCAGATCTCTGCAGGATGATATCATCAGAAGAACAGAGCAGGGCTTCTAAAGGAGTAACGTATGGACTATTTGGATACAAAGGGCAGGATCTTTGATATTCAGAAATATTCAGTACACGATGGACCGGGTATCCGTACCATCGTGTTCCTGAAGGGCTGCGTTCTCCGCTGCCGCTGGTGCTGTAATCCGGAATCACAGGAATACCGGATCCAGAACATGAAGGTTCTGGGAGAAGATAAAGTGATCGGCCGCGACGTGACAGTTCGTGAAATGATCGAAGAGGTGGAAAAGGACCGTGCCTATTATTACCGTTCCGGAGGCGGGATCACCCTTTCCGGAGGGGAATGTATGTGTCAGGCGGACTTTTCCAGAGATCTTCTCCGCGCGGCAAAGGAGAGAGGGATCAACACAGCGGTAGAAAGTATGGCCTGTGCCCCATGGGAAAAGATCGAACAGGTACTTCCCTATCTGGATGTATATCTGATGGATATCAAGCATATGAATCAGGAAAAACATAAAGAATTCACAGGACGGGCCAACGGACTGATGCTGGAGAATGCAAGAAGGGTTGCGCTCTACGGAAAAACCAGGCTGGTGATCCGCGTTCCGGTGATCCCCACATTTAATGATTCTGTGGAAGAAATCCAGGCGATCGCAAGATTTGCAGCATCCCTTCCGGGCGTAAACAAGATCCATCTTCTTCCGTATCACAGGCTGGGACAGGATAAATATGAAGGACTTGGCAGACCCTATTTAATGGAAGGAATCCTTCCGCCCACAGCAGAACATATGCAGATGCTGAAGAATGCAGTGCATGCGGTATGCGGCCTGGACTGCCAGATCGGCGGCTGAGAGATACGGGATTACAGAAAAAAGATCCTTTGCAAACAGAAAATATAAAAAACAATAAAAACAACATAAAAAACAACAAGAAACCAACACAAAACAACGGATTGTCCTTGACTTATTTTGTGGTATGGGGTAAAATGTTCTCAGAAACAAAATAGTGCAATCCAATGCTCAAGGAGGAAATTAAGCATGGTAAACGAGTTTGAAATCAAAAAACAGCTTTGTGACATCGGTAAGAGAATTTACAACCGTAACATGGTTGCAGCTAACGACGGAAACTTTTCTGTTAAAGTAGCTGAGAATGAATATCTTTGCACACCAACTGGTGTATCCAAAGGATTCATGACACCAGAGTTCATCTGTAAAGTAGATGGCAAGGGTAATGTAATCCAGGCTAACCCGGGATTCAAACCATCATCTGAGATCAAGATGCACATGAGAGTATATGAGAAGAGACCGGACGTAGGATCTGTTGTACATGCTCATCCGATCTATGCAACATCTTTCGCAATCGCAGGTATTCCGCTTACACAGCCGATCATGCCGGAGGCAGTTATCGCTCTTGGATGCGTTCCGATCGCTGAGTATGGTACACCTTCCACAATGGAGATTCCGGACAACCTTGAGAAATACCTTCCATACTTTGATGCAGTACTTCTTGAGAACCACGGAGCACTTACATGGAGCACAGACCTTAACGCTGCATACATGAAGATGGAGTCTGTAGAGTTCTACGCACAGCTTCTGTATCAGACCAAGCTCCTTGGCGGACCGAAGGAATTCGACAAAGAGAACATCGAGAAACTCTATGCGATCCGTCGTAAATTTGGTATGCCTGGTAAACATCCGGCAAGCCTCTGCCTGAACAAAGACGGCAAGAACTGCCACAACTGCGGTGGTGCATGCCACAGTGAGGACTACAAACAGTTCCCAGGATATCAGTATGATTTCGTTGGAAAAGACTGTGATTGTGATAAAGATGCAGCTCCTGCAGCAGATGCAGCAAAGAATGATGCAGAGCTTGTTGCTCAGATCACAAAACAGGTTATGGCTCAGCTTGGCCTGAAATAATCTTTTGACGGAATAATTAAGGAGGACAATCTCATGCCAATAAGTGAGAATATGGTACAGGAAATTGTACAGGAAGTTATGGCAAAGATGCAGATTGCAGATGCTCCGGCCGGAAAACATGGTGTTTTCAAGGATATGAATGATGCTATCGAAGCAGCCAAGAAGGCTCAGCTGGTAGTTAAGACAATGTCTATGGATCAGAGAGAAAAGATCATCACCTGCATCCGCAAGAAGATCAAAGAAAATGCGGAAGTACTGGCACGTATGGGTGTTGAGGAAACTGGTATGGGTAATGTGGGAGATAAGATCCTGAAGCATCACCTGGTAGCAGACAAGACACCTGGAACAGAAGACATTACAACAACTGCATGGTCCGGAGACAGAGGACTGACTCTGATCGAGATGGGACCGTTTGGTGTTATCGGTGCGATCACACCATGCACTAACCCAAGTGAAACAGTTCTCTGCAACACAATGGGTATGCTGGCAGGCGGAAATACAGTAGTATTCAACCCACATCCAGCAGCAGTTAAAACTTCTATTTACGCAATCAATCTTTTAAATGAGGCTTCCCTGGAATCAGGCGGCCCGGATAATATCGCTGTCACAGTTGAGAAACCAACCCTTGAGACAAGCAATATTATGATGAAACATAAAGATATCCATCTGATCGCAGCAACAGGAGGCCCTGGTGTTGTGACAGCAGTTCTTTCCTCTGGTAAGAGAGGAATCGGTGCAGGAGCAGGAAACCCGCCGGCACTGGTTGATGCTACTGCTGATATCCGTAAGGCAGCTCAGGATATCGTAAACGGATGTACATTCGATAACAACCTTCCATGTATCGCAGAGAAGGAAGTTGTTGCAGTATCTTCCGTAGTTGATGAGTTAATGCACTACATGCTTACAGAAAATGACTGCTACCTTGCATCCAAGGAAGAGCAGGATAAGCTTGTTGAAACTGTACTTGCAGGCGGCAAGCTGAACCGTAAATGTGTAGGACGTGATGCGAAGACACTTCTTTCCATGATCGGAGTTCAGGCACCGGCAAACACCCGCTGCATTATCTTCGAGGGACCGAAGGAGCATCCGCTTATCACAACAGAGCTTATGATGCCGATCCTCGGAATCGTAAGAGCAAAGGATTTTGATGACGCTGTAGAGCAGGCTGTATGGCTTGAGCATGGCAACCGTCATTCCGCACATATTCATTCCAAGAATATTGATAACATTACAAAATATGCGAAAGCAATCGACACAGCAATCCTTGTAAAGAACGGCCCGTCCTATTCCGCACTTGGATTCGGTGGAGAAGGCTTCTGTACATTTACCATTGCAAGCCGTACCGGTGAGGGACTTACAAGCGCAAGCACATTCACAAAGAGAAGACGCTGCGTAATGACAGACAGCCTTTGCATTCGTTGATCAGGAGGAACATAAATCATGGATATGAACAATGTAAATATCGAAGAAATCGTTAAACAGGTTCTCTCCGGCATGACAGGAAACGCTCCTGCAGCAGCTGCTGCAAGCGCTCCGGCTGCTCCGGCAGGAAATACAATTCCTAAAAAAGCAAGAGTGGCAATGATGACAGAGAAGAAACATTTTGAGCTTCAGGAGTATGACCTTCCGGAAGTTGGAGATGACGACATCCTTGTAAAAGTTGAGGGATGCGGTGTCTGCGGAACAGATGCTCATGAGTACAAAAATGATCCGTTTGGTCTTATTCCGGTAGTTCTCGGACATGAGGGAACCGGCGAGATCGTAAAAATGGGTAAAAACGTTAAGGTTGATACAGCTGGTAAACCGGTTAAAGTCGGAGATAAGATCGTTACATGTATGATCTTCAAAGATGATCCGGAAATCACAATGTTCGACCTCAACAAGAAAAACGTAGGCGGCGCTGACGTATACGGACTTCTTCCGGACGATGATGTTAAATTCAACGGATGGTTCGCTGATTACATCTTCATCAGAGGCGGAAGCTTCGGTTCCACATTCTTCAATGTAAGTGATCTGGATCTTGATTCCCGTATCCTCATCGAGCCATGTGCAGTACTTGTACATGCAGTAGAGAGAGCAAAAACAACAGGAATCCTGAAATTCAACAGCAGAGTTGTTGTTCAGGGCTGCGGACCGATCGGTCTGATCTGTATCGCCGTTCTTCATACAATGGGTGTTCACAACATCTGTGCAGTAGACGGAAACGAGCAGCGTCTTGAATTCGCCAAGAGAATGGGCGCAACTACAACTGTAAACTTTATGAACTTCAAGGGTGTTGAGGCACTTACTGAGGCTGTGAAAGAGGCTCAGGGCGGACATCTTGCAGATTTCGCTTTCCAGTGTACTGGAAATCCTCATGCTCATTCCAATATCTACAAATTCATCCGCAACGGCGGCGGCCTCTGCGAGCTTGGATTCTTCATCAACGGTGGAGATGCAACCATCAACCCGCATTTCGACCTCTGCTCCAAAGAGATCAACCTTGTTGGTTCTTGGGTATACAACCTCAGAGATTATGCAACAACATTTGATTTCCTTAAGAGAGCAAAAGCAATCGGACTTCCAATGTCTGAGCTGATCACTGACAAGTATCCGCTGGAAGAGATCAACGAGGCACTTGAGAAGAACCTGTCAATGACAGGTCTTAAGATCGCGGTTGTTAACAAATAACCTTAACGGGAAAGGAGAAGCAACATGGCAGAAGCTGTAGGAATTCTGGAGGTCTTCGGACTTGCGACAGCCTTTGTGGCAGCTGACGCCGGGTGCAAGGCTGCAAATGTCCACCTGGAGGTATTCGATAAGAATAAACCGGCGAATGCGGACAGCCTGCCAGTACCGCTTCTTGTCTGCATCAAGTACCGCGGAAGCGTGTCAGATGTCACAGCAGCGGTAGAAGCCGGCATGAAGGTCGCAGAGAGCATGACAGGTGTGGTACAGCATTACATAATCCCCAACCCGGAACCAGGTACACAGAAAATGCTGAAGATCAGCGCCCTGGATAAAGATTGAGAGGATTCCGCAACTTAACTTTACAAAAGTGTCGGAATCATATATGATAAAAAAGTAACGAATAGGATTCAGGAGGATAGAATCATGGCACAGGAAGCATTAGGAATGGTTGAGACAAGAGGCCTCACAGCTGCGATCGAAGCAGCAGATGCAATGACAAAAGCAGCAGAGGTTGCTCTGGTAGGAACAGAGAAGATCGGTTCCGGTCTTGTAACTGTTATGGTTCGTGGAGACGTAGGCGCTGTAAAAGCAGCAGTAGAGAGCGGAAGCGCAGCAGCATCCAGACTTGGAGAGCTTGTAGCTACACACGTGATCCCGAGACCTCATACAGACGTAGAGAAAATCCTTCCAAAGCTCTGATTCAGGCTTTGAGAGGAATAGAAATTAGTTAAGGAGTTCGCTCATGGGAAAATCATATGGATTTATAGAAATCACTGGTGTAGTTGCGGCAATCAATGCCCTGGACATCATGTGCAAAACGGCAGACGTTGAGCTGGCGTCATGGGAGCGTAAGCTGGGCGGACGACTGGTGACCCTGATCGTACAAGGCGATGTATCAGCAGTTACAGCAGCTGTCAATGCAGCAGTAGAACAGGCTATCAAGAAGCCTGCCAGCTATGCGGTAATTGCCAATCCCCACGAGGAAATCGTCAAACTGGTTGAGCTGAGTGCAAGCCGATGGAAAAAGAAACAGCAGGAAAATCCGGAAGAAGCACTGGAAAGCAAAAACAGCAGCAAAAAATAAGCTGCTGCACCAAAATAGTCAGAAGTAAACAGAACAAATAAAGCATTTATAATCCACAAGGAGGATATGATCATGACACAGGAAGCATTAGGAATGGTTGAGACAAGAGGACTTACAGCAGCTATCGAGGCAGCTGACCAGATGTGTAAAGCAGCTAACGTTGCTCTGGTAGGAACAGAGAAGATCGGTTCCGGTCTTGTAACAGTTATGGTTCGTGGAGATGTAGGAGCAGTTAAATCTGCAGTAGAGAGCGGAAGTGCAGCAGCATCCAGACTTGGAGAGCTTGTAGCTACACACGTAATTCCGAGACCTCATACAGACGTTGAGAAAATCCTTCCGGTTCTTAAATAATCTAACTGATCAGTTCCAAAACGCACCGGCCTGAGGGCCATTAAGGCTTCCGGCCGGTGTGTTTTGAGTTAAGTTCAGTCATGAAACCGAAAGAAAGCAGGTGTACTCTTGGAAACGAATAATATTGAAATGATCACAAAAATGGTGATCGATGCGATCAACAAAAACGAAGACAAGGGCAATGGTTTCGTTGTTCCTATCGGAGTTTCCGCAAGACATATTCACCTGACACAGGAGCATGTGGAGGCACTGTTCGGAGAAGGCTATCAGCTCACAAAGAAAAAGGATCTGATGGGCGGACAGTTTGCATCCAATGAAACAGTTACCATTGTGGGATTGAAGCTCCGTGCGATCGAGAATGTAAGGATCCTCGGACCTGTCCGCAGTAAATCACAGGTTGAGGTTTCCGCAACAGATGCGATCAAGTTGGGAATGAAGGTTCCGGTACGTATGTCCGGTGATCTTGCAGGAAGTGCACCGATCGCCATCGTCGGACCGAAAGGTGCCATTTATCTGAAAGAGGGATGTATTGTGGCTATGCGTCACATTCACATGGCTCCGAAGGATGCCCAGGCTGCGGGTGTACATGATGGTGATGTTGTTTCCGTCAAAGCTGACAATGAGCGCGGAACGATCTTTAATCAGGTTAAGATCCGTGTTGATGACAGCTTTACACTGGAAATGCATATTGATACAGATGAAGCAAATGCAGCAAGAATTGCCACAGGCAATACAGTTACCATAATCAAATAATATTCCTCCTTCGGGGATGCCGTTTCTGGCATCCCCAGTGGAGGATATAGAGAAAACGGAGGCTCATATGATCGTAGGCAAAGTAGTTGGAAGTATTGTTTCCACACGAAAAAGTGAAAAACTGATAGGAAATAAATTCATGATCGTGGAGCCGGTGCATCATATGAAAGCCGAGCACAGCCAGATTGTTGCCATCGATATCATCGGTGCGGGAATCGGCGAATATGTATTGGTGGCACAAGGAAGCGCAGCAAGAATTGGCTGCGGCGTAGAAACAGCACCGGTAGATGCCGCAATCGTCGGAATCGTAGATGACGGTGCAGGATTGGAGTAACGCCATGGATATCAAAGAATTACAGAAAATTATGCAGGAGAATGGTGTTGTCGGAGCAGGTGGAGCAGGTTTCCCTACATACATGAAGCTGACAGACAAAGCAGAAATCATTCTCATGAACTGTGCAGAGTGCGAACCATTACTGAAACTTCACAGACAGTTGTTGGAGAAGCACGCATACGAGATCATGAAAACATTCGATATGGTTGCGGAGACGGTAGGAGCTTCCCAGGCCATTATCGGAATCAAAAAATCTTATGTACAGACGATCAATGCTTTAAATCAGCATATCGAAGAATTCCCAAGGGTTAAGATCCATCTTCTTGATGAGGTTTATCCTATGGGTGATGAGGTTGTTCTTATTTATGAGGCAACCGGACGTGTGGTACGGCCCGGAGGACTGCCGATCGAGCAGGGAGTAGCCGTATTTAATGTAGAGACTCTCTACAATGTATACCGCGCGGTAGAAGAACATAAACCGGTCACATGTAAATATGTTTCCGTTGTTGCTGAGGTTGAGAACCCTGTTACAGTGAAGGTTCCATTGGGATGTACACTGGAAGAGGTTGTTGCCCAGGCAGGCGGTACAACTGTAAAGGATCCTGTATATTTCGTTGGCGGCCCGATGATGGGACGTATCGGAAATGGTTCAGACCCGGTTACAAAAACAACGAATGCAATCCTGGTTCTTCCAAAGGACCATGTTATTGTCATGAAGAAGCAGCGGACTTCTTCTATAGATCTGAAGAGAGCAGCATCAATCTGCTGCCACTGCCATACATGTACAGATCTTTGCCCGAGACATAATCTGGGACACCCGATCGATCCGGCAATGTTCATGATGGCAGCATCCAATCAGGATTTCAGAAATGTAAATCCTTATATCAATTCTGCATTCTGCAGCTCCTGTGGTGTCTGCGAGATGTATGCGTGTCCGCAGAGCCTGGCTCCGAGAACACTGCTTGCAGATATGAAAGGCGGACTTCGTAAGGCCGGGATCAGACCACCCCAGGGTGTTCAGCCGAAGCCGGTACAGGAGTCAAGAGAATACCGTAAGGTTCCTGAGGAGCGCCTGATGGCACGTCTGGGACTTACCAGATATGATAAGGATGCGCCGCTTCAGGAAGAGCTTGTAAACGTATCGAAGGTAAAGGTTCTCTTAAGCCAGCATATCGGTGCACCGGCACAGGCAATCGTAAATGTAGGCGATATGGTAACAGAAGGTCAGATGATCGCACAGCCTGCACAGGGATTAAGTGTCGGAATCCATGCAACCATCAGCGGTAAGGTTACAGAAGTGACAGACCGCCATGTTGTAATTGCAAGAAATTAGAAAGGACGTGCACAAAATGAGTAGAGCAATCGGAATGATTGAGTTTAAAACCACACCAGCTGGTATCACTGCAGCAGATGCCATGGTTAAGACATCTGAAGTAGAGATCGTGGAGGCGCAGACAGTATGTCCGGGAAAATATATTGCAATTATCACCGGAGATTTAAGCGCAGTAAAAGCTGCTGTAGACACAGCTGTAACAACATACGAGGACAAATGTATTGACAGTTTTGTACTGGGCAATCCACATGAGTCCATCTTCCCGGCAATCTACGGAACCACACAGGTTGAGGAGATCAGTGCCCTGGGAATTCTTGAGACCTATGATGCAGCATCTATCATCGAGGCAGCAGATCAGGCAGCTAAGACAGCTATCGTTGATCTGATCGAGCTTCGTATCGCCAAGGGTATGTGCGGTAAATCCTACATGCTTCTTACCGGTGAGGTTTCTGCAGTAGAGGCTTCTATCGAAAGAGCAAAAGAGCTGGTAGCTGAAAAAGGAATGTACATGGATTCCTCAGTGATCGCTCATCCGGACAAGAGAATGATCGATACGATCCTTTAATATTGTTTTTCATATCTGAGGGATATCCTTTTGAAGGATATCCCTGCAATGACATCTGAAAAGGAGGCATCTTATGCTAGCGTTAGAGAGAAGAAATCTGATTCTCGAGAAATTACAGGAAGAGAAAAGGGTTGTTGTAAGTGAACTAAGCCAGCTTTATAATGTCTCAGAAGAAACCATCCGCCGTGATCTGGACAAGCTGGAAAAAGAGGGACTTGCCACAAAGAGTTATGGCGGTGCGGTGATCAATGAAGATGTCGGTATTGATTTACCATTTAATATTCGTAAAAACCAGAATGTACAGGGAAAGCAGAAAATGGCGGAGATTGCTGCTTCCATGGTGAATGACGGAGATCACATTTTTCTGGATGCCAGCACAACGGCAGTTTTTGTGGCCAAGGCTCTGAAAGAAAAAGAACGTCTCACAGTTGTTACCAATTCTATGGAGATCCTTCTGGAGCTCTCTGATGTATCCGGCTGGAATATTATTTCTACCGGCGGAGTGATGAAGGAGGGATATCTTGCATTTCTTGGTGCCAGAACCGAGGAAGTGATCCGCTCTTATTATGTGGACAAGGTTATTTTTTCCTGTAAGGCACTAAACGAGGATATGGGGATCATGGAATCCAAAGAAGCCTTTGGAACAACAAAAAAAGCCATGATCAATTCCGGAAAAATGCGTATTCTGGTGGTAGACAGCACGAAATTTGATCAGACTGCTTTTTCCGTGGCAGGACAGCTGCGGGATATCGAGACGATCATCACAGAAAAAAAACCGTCTGAAAAGTGGCTGAAGCATTTCAGCGAGCATAAGATCGAATGCATCTACCCGAAATAGACGGAACATATATTGTGAAACGATTATGTTCATGAGCATGCAGTGTATGCGGAATGCGGAGATCCGCTTTACTTTATCCGAACACAGGCAGACAAAAGAGAACTGTGTTTCGGTTTGACGAGAGGGAGCAGTTTCTATGAATACATTTGAAATGAAAACAGCCATCCATTTTGGAGCTGATGCCCTGGGAAGACTGAGAGATATTCCATACAAAAGAGTCCTTGTTATCACAGATCCGTTTGTTGTAAAAAGCGGAATGATCGACATGATCACAAAACCGCTTCAGGCAGGTGGAAAAGAATTTGATATTTTCTGTGATGTTGTTCCGGATGCACCGGTTGGAAAAATTGCCGAAGGAGTCAAAAAATTCCTTCAGTATCAGCCGGAAGCAATCGTTGCAGTAGGTGGTGGTTCTGCCATCGACTCCTCCAAGGCAATCCGTGAGTTTGCCCTGAAGATCAACAATTACGGAAAGGTTGGACTGGTTGCCATTCCTACAACAAGTGGTACTGGTTCCGAGGTTACCTCTTTTGCAGTTGTAAATGATACAGAAGCACATGTGAAATATCCGTTGATCTCAGACAGCCTGACGGCCGATGAGGCGATCCTGGATGCTGAACTTGTACGCAGTGTTCCACCCGCGATCACAGCAGATACAGGTATGGATGTTCTGACTCATGCAATTGAGTCTTATGTCAGCATCAATCACAATGAGTTTACTTCTGCACTTGCAGAGAAATCCATTGAGATCTGTGGTGTATATCTTTACCGTGCATATGTTGATGGTAGTGATATGCATGCAAGACAGAAAATGCATGTAGCATCCTGTCTGGCAGGACTTTCCTTTAATGCCGCAGGACTTGGTATCACACACAGTATGGCTCATCAGCTGGGAGCTATTTTCCATATTCCTCACGGAAGAGCTAATGCGATGCTGTTGCCGCATATTGTTGAATATAATGCAAATATCAACAAACGCAGCAGAAGCCAGAAGGAATATCTTCCGGCAGTAAAGAGATATTCCAATATTGCACATCTTCTTGGACTGAGTAATTATAACGAAGTTATGAGCGTAAGATCTCTTGTAAACTGGATCCAGTTTATGCAGAAAGAGATGAATATCCCACTTACCATCGAAGAGATGAAGACAATCACACCGGATGCTTATTTTGCGGCGGTTGATAAGATGGCGGATATGGCACTTGCGGATGCCTGCACAGCGGCAAATCCGCGTGTACCTAAGAAAGAGGATATTATTAAGATTTATACTAAACTTTGGTCTTTTTAAAAAAATAGCAAAGGGGCCGCAAAGCCGCGGCCCCTCTGCACACCCCTCGGGCTTTTTTTAGAGTGCTTGACTGTGGCGGGCGGTAGGGTATTGACTTGTGCCTGTATGCTGCGGTTGTTCATGGTTGAACGTTGTGCCGATGGGGCGCCGTGGGCGCCTTGAATGTGTGACGTTTTGGCGGAGACTGGCGCGTTTGTGAACGCCGCGCCTGGCTTGCCGGAATGATTGTGGTGTGTGTTACGTATGTGTGGAATGCGTAGTTGTGTTTGGCTTGAACGACGGGATGACCGCGGTGTGTTACGTTTTTTGTGAAATGCGTAGCAGGTTGAGGATTGTAAAATTGGTCTGATATGGGTGGGATTATTTATCAGGAGTTGCTGGGAGGTTGAGCTGGGATGGAGGTTTATACCGGGTATGGTGATAAGGGGATGACGGATCTTTCCCATACGAAGAATGTTTCAAAGTCGGATGATCGGATTTGTCTGATGGGGTCAGTTGAGGAGCTGATGAGTCATATTGGGCTTGTGCGGGTTCTGGTTGATGATGTGGATGTTGTCCGGATGCTGGAGAAGATCTCGGAGACTTTGAAGAAGATTATAGATGGGGTTTCTGATCCTTATAATCGGGAGTTTAAGGTTAGTGAAGACCGGACGGAGCTTCTGGAGGAGGAGATTGGCCGGATGAAAGAGATTTTTTCCGGAGAGAGGCTTCCGATTCTTCCGGGGGATTCCCGGGTTGCGGCTGAGGTTGATGTGACAAGAGCTGTGGCCAGAAGAGCTGAGAGAGAGCTTGCGCTGGTCAGTGTGAAGTTTGGATCGGATACCGGAGCCAAGAAATATATGAACCGACTGTCAGATTATTTTTATGTACTGGCAAGGTATGTGGATGCAGCGAAGATCAAAGAGAAGAATGAAGCTTTTGAAGGTGTTCAGGGAGCTGCGAAATCAGAAACTACCGGGACTGAAGCGAATGTTGTGACAGAAGCTGCAGGAACTGTTGGGAATAGTGCAGATGTTGTAGCGGGTACATCGGCGGTGGATGCAAGAGCACAGGAGCCACAGATGGTGCAGAAAAGTGCTGTACAGGCTTTTAATGCGCAGAATGGAACTGTGACAACAACAGCGGGAGGAAATACGGCAATGGCACAGAATGACAGTATGGCAGCAAACACGGCGATGATCCAGGAAGTGCTGAAGCGTATGGGTATCCAGGGTCGTATCACATTGGATTCTGCCAAGCGACTCATTGAGAGGATCGAGCAGGAAGCTTTGAGAAGAAACAAGCCTTCTGTAATTGCGGTATGCAGTCCGGATGGAAATCCGGTTGCGGTTCATGTGATGGATGGATCTTTTCTTGTAAGCTTTGATATGGCCGTAAAAAAGGCCTATACATCTGTGGCAGTGAAGATGTCCACGATGGAGCTTTCCAGACTGGCACAGCCAGGCCAGACATTTTATGGCCTTGGAAAAATGAGTGACAATATTGTGATATTCGGAGGCGGTGTACCCCTGAAGGTTGGAGACAGCATCATCGGCGGTCTCGGTATCAGCGGCGGTACCGGTGAAGAGGATAACAGCCTCGCGGAGTATGGACTGCAGGTGCTGAATGAGGTACTGTAGGATACAGGATAAAAACAAAACGTATAGACAGCTCAGAGAGTATAAATAAAAAGGGACGTGTCACAGTAATGATTTTTGAATCAATACTGCTGCACGTCCCTTTTAAACGGCTTATTTCCAGTTAAGCTTCAGGCATTTAACGGAAATATCCATTTTTTCTGGTGACTGGACCATGTTCTGAATGAAATAGGTTTTTGTCATGGTTTTTCCGGGCTTTAGGTTCAGTGTCAGATTTTTGACGGTAGGTTTGGCGGCCGGTGTGGTTACGGTAATAGTGATCTTACGATTGACACCGTTTAAGTTTGCGGTAACTGTGGCTGCCCCTTTTTTCTTTGGGACAAGATAGTTTTCGGAAATGGCGAGTACAGAAGGCTTGCTGGATTTTGCATTTTTGATGTTGATCGGGAAATTAATGTCTGAAAACTCATCTTCGATCACACCGTCGGTATCACGGATGGTGGAAGTGGTTCCTTAGGTCACGACCCGGACTCTGGCGTGGGCATCCTGGGGAAGCAGGAGCACAATAACAGAAAAAAGTATCAGGAAAAAAATTGCTTCGATGGTTTTTATTTTTCTTTTACACATAACAACTCCCCTTTTTTTATGAGCATTCTGGCTGTTACTGAACAGAGGACCGGGTACTCCGTGAATTTATGGTCCTCTGCTGTGGGACAGTATAAACAGATTCTTTCTCTTATAGCATTATAACAGGAAAAACAGGGAGAGCGTGCTTTGTGATTTTTTTGTATCAATTGGCAATTTATCTGTAAATATGTTAAAATAATATATTCGGAAAACAGCAGCGATTCGACAATGAAAAAGAGAAGCGTTACAGTTCCGGTGGGAACGTAACAGAAAGGATCATGTCGATTTATGACGAAACAGGAACTTTTAAAGACCCACTTCGGGTATGATACTTTCAGAGAAGGGCAGGAAGCAGTGATCGATGCACTTCTTGAAGGAAAAGATGTTCTGGCAGTGATGCCAACCGGCGCAGGAAAATCGATCTGCTATCAGGTACCGGCACTGATGATGAAGGGGATCACGCTGGTGATATCACCATTGATATCCCTTATGAAGGATCAGGTGAGAAGCCTGAACCAGGCCGGTATCTCAGCAGCATACCTCAACAGCTCTCTGACGCAGGGGCAGTATTTCACAGCCTTACGTTATGCAAAGGCAGGACGATATCCGATCATCTATGTAGCACCGGAGAGGCTTACCACAGAGGCGTTTCTGGATTTTGCGCTGAGTGCGGATATTTCCATGATCGCAGTGGATGAGTCACATTGTGTATCACAGTGGGGACAGGATTTTCGGCCAAGCTATCTGAAGATTGCAGAGTTTGTGGCACAGCTTCCAAAAAGACCGGTAATCAGTGCATTTACAGCTACAGCCACGAAGGAGGTCAGGGAGGATATTGCAAGACTTCTGGGACTTCAGGATCCCTTTTGCACAACCACAGGATTTGACCGGGAAAACCTTTATTTTGCAGTGAAAACACCGAAAGATAAATATAAGGAAGTACACGATTACATACTGGAGCATCCGGACGACAGTGGAATCATCTACTGTCTCACCAGAAAGCTGGTGGAGGAGGTCTGCGGAAAGCTGATCCGTGACGGCATTACGGCCACCAGATATCATGCAGGACTTTCTGATGAGGAACGCCGGAACAATCAGGATGATTTTATTTATGACCGCTGTCGTGTGATGGTAGCCACCAATGCATTTGGAATGGGGATTGACAAGTCTGATGTGCGCTATGTCATTCATTATAATATGCCGAAGAACATGGAAGGCTATTATCAGGAAGCAGGCCGTGCGGGCCGTGACGGCGATCCTGCGGAATGTATCCTGCTTTACAGCGGGAAGGATGTGGTTACCAATCAGTATCTTATCGAGAGAGGACAGGATAACCAGGAAATGGATGCGGCAGCCTGGCGCCTTGTCCGGGAACGTGATCAGGAGAGACTGAAGAAGATGACCTTTTACTGCTTTACCCATGATTGTCTGCGTGAGTACATCCTGAAATATTTTGGGGAATACGGAAAAAGCTACTGTGGAAACTGCCTGAACTGCCAGACTGAGTTTGAAGAGCAGGATGTGAGCCGGGAGGCCAGGGCAATGATCCGGTGCGTGGAAAGCAGTGGTCAGAGATACGGGGTGAATGTGATCCTGGATACTCTGCGTGGTGCATCTACGGCGAAGATCCGGCAGTATGAGATGGATGGAAATCCGGAATATGGAGTCTGTGCAAAGATCCCGGCACACCGGCTGCGGCAGATCTTTAATTATCTGGTACTGAAGGAATATCTTCATCTGACGGATGACGGATATACTATTGTGAAGCTGACCGCCGCTTCCAGGTCATTTCTGGAAGATGGGCATATCCTCACAATGAAAATGCCAAAAGAGCAGGAGCTGAAGAAAAAAGAGAAACGGAGCAGACTTCCGAAATCTGCAGTCGGTGATCTGGGAGAACAGGATGAGCCCCTTTTTCAGAAGCTCCGTGCTCTTCGCCTGGAGATCGCCAGAGAGGAAAAAATTCCCCCTTATATGGTCTTTTCCGACAAAACCCTTATCCATATGTGTATTCTGAAGCCTGGAAACGAGGAGGAAATGCTGAATGTGACAGGAGTCGGCAGGCACAAGTACGAAAAATACGGAAAAAGGTTTATAGACGCGGTGAAAAATCTGTAGGAAAGAGACTTTTGCCGTCGGAAAATGAAGAGCGAAATGTTCTGAAATTTCTTGCATTTTAAAGAGGCATTTGTTAGAATAAGACAAGCAGGAAACATCCGGCGGCTATAGTGCGGCCGGATCGTTTTTAACTGTATCATATTTCTGCTGCACGTTCCGGTGCAGCGTACAGGCATTTCGCAAGCAGAGTTCTATGCAGCAGTGGAATCCCTTCGAGTAGATGGACCGACTGTGTGAGATATCCGTCGGTCAGAAGCAAGCAGTGAGGTGGGTGATCGTATCCGCTTTCAATTAAGACATAATCAGGTGCTGGTCACTGAGTGAACAGAGATCAGACTTCTTCACGATCTGCGTCGGCTTTTTCATGCAGAAAATCTGCCCTGCCGGCTTTTTTTCTTATACAGAAGAGTAGCATGTATTCATAAAGACATGAACATAGCCCGTCTGCAAAACGGGAATCCGTTCCGGCATGACTGTTCTCCGCCAGGCCGAAAAAACTGTATTTACATACAACAGCCCATCCTCAAAAAGCAGGATATCCGCAATATGTGCGAGATCCTGCTTTTTGTCATGTAATGCTCAGGTATGTACCATTAGGACGTGAAAAATATTTCAGCGTCTTTTATATTTGCCGGGGGTGATTCCCTTGTACTTTTTGAAGGTACGGATAAAGTAGCTCAGATCATTAAAGCCATTCCGGTAGGCGATCTCCGTGATGGAATCATCGGTGGTAGCCAGCTGGCAGCAGGCCTGTTCGATCCTCTGGCGGTTGAGGTAATCCATTGGTGTCTGATGAGTCATCTCGGAAAAGAACCGGCAGAAATATTTGGGAGACATGGAAACCGAAGCGGAAAGCTCCTGCAGGGTAATGGGGCTGGCATAGTTCTTTTCAATAAATTCTACGACCTGCTTCAGCTGGACAATGCGCTTGTAATCTCGTCTGGTTTTCCGCAGGCTTTCCAGGTAGTAATGATTACCAAAAACTAATCCGAAAAAGTGGTAAAATTGTCCAAATACAACCAGCTCATATCCTGGCTTCCTCTGCCAGAAAGAATCAAAAAGAGAGTTCACTGCTCTTCGGATATCAGGCTGCTTTTCAGTGAAATGGTGATAGATCAGCAGCTCCTGGTGGCTGATCTTCTGCATATATTCTGTGCAGACGGAATTAAATTTCAGAAACATGTTCATATCAAAAACAATGCACTGATAGATACAATCCTGAGGAATTCCGGAATGCAGAACTCCACTATTGACAAAAATCACATCTCCGGCTTTGGCTGTAAAACTTTTTTCGTCTAAAGTGACGGTGAGAGTGCCCTGTAATACACGCATGATTTCACATTCCACATGCCAGTGGTAGGACATGACATAGCGTGGATGGCTGCTGTCAATGTGGTGGAATTCAAAAGGAAATTCATAGGTACCTCGAAGTCTGTCTTCATTTCTTCCAAGATCGTGCAAAATACAACCCTTCTTTCTTAAATTTTATAGATTTTTTAGGAACTCATACGAAAAAGTGAATATTGTACTGTTTTTTGCTATTATAACACAAGTAATTTAAAAGATGCAATCGTATAATAAAAGCATAGTTCGGACAGGGGGTGTCGGGTTACTGTTCATTGGTAATATTCTGCGAGGTGTTTTTTGTGAGCGAAGCCACAGAAAACCTGAGACATACCGTGCGGATTTATGCGGTCAGCATAAATTCTGTGCATCGCGAAGCGTGTTGCTGAGAACGGAGTGAACAGTAATGTTGTCAGAACCTGAAAAACCTGTAAGTTATAATAGTGAATATAAATTTAGGAGGTAATTGTTACTATGGCAAAGAGCAGATTAGTAGGCAGCTATCCGGTTATCGGTATCAGACCAACCATCGATGGACGTAGAGGAGCCCTCGATGTAAGAGGATCTCTGGAAGACCAGACTATGAACATGGCCAAATCCGCAGCAAAGCTTTTCGAGGAGAACCTGAAATATTCAAATGGTGAGCCTGTAAAAGTTGTTATTGCTGATACCACCATCGGACGTGTTGGTGAGAGCGCTGCATGTGCGGATAAATTCCGTAAAGAGGGTGTAGATATCACTCTTACAGTTACACCATGCTGGTGCTACGGAGCTGAGACTATGGATATGGATCCACAGACTATCAAGGCCGTATGGGGATTCAACGGAACAGAGAGACCTGGTGCTGTATATCTGGCATCCGTTCTTGCTACACATGCACAGAAAGGTCTTCCGGCATTCGGTATCTACGGACATGACGTTCAGGAAGCTGACGACACATCCATTCCGGAAGATGTTAAAGAGAAACTGTTAAGATTCGGCCGCGCAGCAGTTGCAGCTGCATCCATGAGAGGTAAATCCTACCTGCAGATCGGTTCTGTTACAATGGGTATCGGCGGATCCATCATCGATTCTGATTTCATCGAGTCCTATCTCGGAATGAGAGTTGAGTCTGTTGATGAGGTAGAGATCATCCGTCGTATGACAGAGGGTATCTACGATCACGAAGAGTTTGAGAAAGCTCTCAAATGGGCAAAAGAGACCTGCAAGATCGGCTGGGACAAGAACCCGGAAGAGCTTCAGTTCTCACCAGAGAAGAAAGAGGAGCAGTTCGAGTTTGTTGTTAAGATGGCAGTTATCATCAAAGAGCTGATGAACGGCTGTGATAATCTTGCTCCGGAATTCTCCGAGGAAGCAATCGGACACAATGCTCTTGCAGCTGGATTCCAGGGCCAGAGACAGTGGACAGACTTCTATCCGAACGGTGACTTCGCAGAGGCTATGCTGAACACATCCTTCGACTGGAATGGCGCTCGTGAGCCGTACATTCTTGCTACAGAGAACGATGTTCTCAACGGACTTGGAATGCTGTTCATGAAACTCCTTACAGGACGTGCTCAGATTTTCGCTGATGTTCGTACATACTGGAGCCCGGAGGCAGTTAAGAAAGCTACAGGATATGACCTTGAGGGTGTTGCCAAAGAAGCTGGCGGATTCCTTCATCTGATCAACTCCGGTGCTGCTTGCCTGGATGCTAACGGACAGGCTAAAGAGGCTGACGGAACACCAGTTATGAAACAGTGGTGGGATGTTACAGAGGCAGACCAGAAAGCGATCATGGACAACACAGAGTGGTGTATGGCCGACAACGGATACTTCCGTGGAGGCGGATACTCCAGCCGTTATGAGACTCGTGCTCAGATGCCTGCAACTATGATCCGTCTGAACCTTGTAAAAGGTCTTGGACCGGTTCTTCAGATCGCAGAGGGATGGACAGTAGCCCTTCCGGAAGAGGTATCTGACAAGCTCTGGAAACGTACAGACTACACATGGCCATGTACATGGTTCGCTCCAAGGTGTGATGGCAAAGAGGGACCGTTCAAAACAGCTTATGATGTAATGAACAACTGGGGTGCTAACCACGGTGCGATCTCTTACGGACACATCGGTGCAGACCTGATCACAATGTGCTCTATGCTGAGAATCCCGGTATCCATGCACAACGTTCCTGAGAAGGATATCTATCGTCCGGCAGCTTGGAACGCATTCGGTATGGAAAAAGAGGGTGCAGACTTCCGCGCTTGCAAGAATTATGGACCACTTTACAAATAATAAATGATCATACTGTTGAAAAAACAGGATATTTCCCCCGGCAGTTATCTGCCGGGGGATTTTTTTCTATATAATCATAAAGAAACAGACTATTCCAGGCTTTAGAAAAAAGTTATAATAGAAGATAAAGGTGTGACAGACCAGGGAATGTTTTACAGACTATATTTAGGGGTATGGAGGTACAGGAAATGAAATATGTGGATCTGAATAATACGGAGCTGAATGTCAGCAGGATATGTCTGGGTACAGCTGGTTTCGGAGAAAAGTTAAATGAGGAAGAATGTTTTCGGATCCTGGATGCGTTTGTTCAGGCCGGAGGAAATTTTATTGATACGGCAAATGTGTATTGTAAATGGGTGGAAGGTCTTGGGAACTGCAGCGAACAGATCATTGGAAAATGGCTGAGACAGAGGAAGACAGATGGAAAAGTGATCGTAGCTACGAAGGGCGCGCATTATTCTTTTGAAGATCCGTCAAAGAGCAGAGTAAATCGGGAGGCGATCCGCGCAGATCTGGAAGAAAGCTGCAGGACTCTTGGAAAAGATGTCATAGATTTTTACTGGCTTCACAGAGATGATCCGGAGAAACCGGTGGAAGAGATCCTGGATATTCTGGAAGAACTGAAAAAAGAAGGAAAGCTCCGCTATTATGGATTTTCCAATTATGGTACAGAGCGTCTCAAAGAAATAGAAAAATGTCTCAGGGAAAGGAAATTGCCGGGAATCACGGCAGTATCCAATCAGTGGAGTCTTGCAGGAATCAATCCGGGCGGCAACACCAATCCGGATCCGACTCTCGTAGAGTTTTCGGAAGAAGAGTATCAGTGGCACTGTAAGACAAAAACAGCATCTGTGCCGTTTTCTTCCACTGCCATGGGATTTTTTTCCAAGCTTGAAAAGGCAGGAATTCCAGTTGCAGCAGAAAAAGAAGTGGATGAGATCTGGATGCAGACAATGGAAAAACAATTAACAGGAATTTCCCAAGAGCAGAAAAGAGCATATTGGAATCTTACAAATCTTCGCACATATGAAAAACTCCGGAAGCTGCAGAAAGAGACAGAATCCAGCCTGCAGGTTTTATCCCTGGCATATTTTTTCCATCAGCCATTTCAGACGATTCCTGTAACCGGTGTGCGTGACCTGAGTCAGTTAAAAGATGCCCTCACTGCCTGTGAGATTGAAATGGAACCGGAGTTATTTGGAGGGTGGATAAAACAAGGAGAAAATATATGAAACTGATTCATTTATCCGATCTTCACCTTGGAAAACGCGTAAATGAGTTTTCCATGGTGGAAGATCAGAAATATATTTTGTGGGAGATCCTGGGAATCATAGATGAGGAAAAACCGGACGGGATCCTTCTTGCGGGAGATCTTTATGACCGTCCGATTCCCTCTGCGGAAGCGGTACAGCTTTTTGACAGCTTTCTCACAAGTCTGGCTGAAAAAAAGATTCCGGTCTATGCCATCAGTGGAAACCATGACAGCGCGGAAAGAATCGCTTTTGGGGCAAATATTATGAGCAGCAGTGGAATCTGTATGTCACCGGTTTATAACGGAAAAACAGCAAAGTACTGTTTAACGGACAGATACGGAGAAGTGTGGATCCATCTTCTGCCCTTTATTCGGCCGTCAGTGGTGCGACATGGGCTGGAAGGAGAAGAAGATTCAGAGAATATCCGTACGTATCAGGAGGCAGTGCAGGCAGCGGTAGCACATATGGAGATCGACCCGGAGAAAAGGAATGTTCTTTTGGCCCATCAGTTTGTGGTGGGAGCCATGCGCTGCGACTCGGAGGAGATATCTGTGGGAGGGATCGATCAGATTGAGGCGGGAGTTTTTGAAGATTTTGATTACGTGGCATTGGGACATATCCACAGTCCGCAGAATGTGGGAAGCCGGAAGATCCGGTATTGTGGGACACCTTTAAAATATTCTTTTTCGGAAGCAGGGCAGCAGAAATCCGTAACCGTCGTGCAGCTGGAAGAAAAGGGAACCCTCACTGTAAGGGAAATTCCTCTGAAACCGCTGAGAGATATGCGAAAATTAAAAGGGTCGTATATGGAACTGACGGCACTGTCCAATTATCAGGATACAAATACAGAAGATTATCTGCAGATCACTTTGACAGATGAGGAAGATATTGTGGATGGCATGCAAAAACTTCGCACCATCTATCCCAATCTTATGCGTTTGGAATATGATAACCGCCGAACAAGAGAAAACCAACAGATTGATGGAACAGAACCAGCAGAGAGAAAGTCGGAACTGGAATATTTTGAAGAATTTTTTGAACTGCAGAATAATCAGCCCATGAATGAGGAACAGCGAAAATTTTCGGAAGAACTGATCCGTAAGCTTTTGGAGGTGTAAAAATGAGACCGGAAAAACTGATCATCAGTGCCTTTGGGCCCTATGCAGATAAAACAGAAATTGATTTTTCAAAACTTGGAGAAGGTGGTCTTTATCTGATCACCGGGGACACCGGAGCAGGAAAAACCACGATCTTTGATGCCATCACATATGCTTTATACGGAAGAGCCAGCGGAGAAGTAAGAGATCCGGCCATGTTTCGGAGTAAATATGCAGAGCCTTCCACAGAGACCTTTGTGGAACTGATTTTTTCTTATCAGGGAAAAACCTATCAGATTCTCAGAAAACCGGAATATATGGCACCGAAAAAGAGGGGAAAAGGCCTGACTCTGCGAAAAGCGGAGGCGCAGCTGATCTATCCGGATGAACGTCAGCCGGTGACAAAAGCGAAAGAAGTAACTCTCGCAGTAGAACAGCTTTTGGGATTAAGCTATGAGCAGTTTACACAGATCGCTATGATCGCTCAGGGGGATTTCCAGAAATTACTCCTGGCAGGAACGGCGCAGAGAGGCGAAATCTTCCGGCAGATTTTTCACACAGGGCTTTATCAGCAGATCCAGATGAAACTTAAGGATGCGTCAATAGCACAATATAAGGAATATGATGAAATGCGCCGCAGCATTGCCCAGTATCTGGACGGTGTGAAAACGGAGACAGCTTCCAGTCAGGAAGCTGAAGAATTTAAGGACCTGAAAAAGGCAAAGTTTGAAGGTGCATTGGAACGGAGCCTGGAACTTCTGAAACAGTTTCTGGAATCCGGGAAAATACAGGAGAAAGAACTGCAGGAAGAAGAGGACGTGCTTGAGCGGAAGATGCGAAAAGCAGAAGAGATACAAAATCTTGCAGCACAGAAGCGAAATCTGGAACTGAAAAAGAAGAAGGCAGAGAAACAGCTGGAAGAATTATTCCCACAACTGCAGCTGGCTGCGGAGGAACTGGAAAAATATAAAGATGCAGATCACAGATGTGAAAAACTGGGGATTCAGATCCGTGAAAAAGAAGAAAAACTGAAAAAATATCAGGAACTGGAGAAAACAGAGAAGGAACTGAAAATAACAAAAGGAAAACTGGAAGAGAGCAGAGGGAAAAAAGAGGAGAATATTCTTAAGGAGCAGCTTTTACAGAAAAAAGCGGAGGAAGAAAAGAGATATCTTGAAACTCTGGCAGATGCAGGAGAACAATTACAGAAATATAAATTTGAGTACGATAAACTGGACAGTAAAAAACAAAGCTATGACAGCTGCCTGTTGACAGAAAAAAAGATCAAAAAAGAACAGGAACAGGTGGAAGGATGGCTGGAAGAGATCAGCTGTAAGGAAACGAAGCAGAAGGAAGAGCTGGAGCAGCGAAAAAAAGAGAAGGCACAGTTGGACAGCGCGGAACTGGAACTTCAGAAAGCACAGACGAAAAGGGATACATGGAATCGGAAACAGAAAGAATTAGAGGAGCTGCTTGCTCTGGTCAAGGTTTTTCAAGGGGCTTATAATGCCACGAAAGAGCAGCAGGAAAAATATAAGATTTCCATTGAAAAAGTACAAAAGCAGAGAGAAGTTTACCAGAAATTGTTTCAGAGTTTTCTGGACGCGCAGGCAGGGCTCCTGGCGCAGGAACTGAAAGAGGGCTGCCCGTGCCCGGTATGTGGTTCTTTCGAGCATCCGCGTCCGGGAATACTTCCCAAAGGACAGGTTGTGGATCAGGAAATCCTGGACAGAGAGAAACAAAAGCTGGACAGACTGGAGAATGACGCAAATACGCAGAGTGTGGAAGCAGGAAAACGAAAAGAACGCCAGAAAACATTATGGCATCAGATCCAGAGAGAGGCACAAGAGCTTTTACATGAGACGGAATGGAAAAAGCTGATCCCTTTGCTGAAAGAAAAACAGGACCAATGTGAAAAGCAGCTGGCAGACAGCGAGGAAGAGATTCGCATAGCAATAGAACGTAAAAAAAAGAAGAACGAAACAGAAACGTGGATCGAAAAGCTGGAAACAGAGATCGTTCAGTTACAGGAAGAGAAAAATCAATGTGACAGAAAACAGGCCGGTCTTCAGACAAGAGACGTGGAAAACAAAAAGCAGCAGCAGATAACAGCAGAAGAGATCCGAAAACTGATTCAGAAAAGTCTGGTGGCAGGAAAAGGAGAAGTGACGGACAACACAGCTGCAGGATTTGAAAGACAGATACAGGATATGCTCAGCTGCCTGTCAGAAAAAGTTCAGGGAAAGGAAAAAGAAGCAAAACAGAAACAGGATCTGGAGAAGCTGATTATAGAAAGAGAAAAGACTCTGAAAGAACTGGGAAGAGTTATCAATGAAGCTGCACAGGACATCGTACGTCTGGAAACAGAGAGGAAGAACAAAGCACAGAAAGTGGATGAGCTGAACGAAGAGCTCGGAGAAGGTGGAAAAGAATCTCTGGAACAGGAAATAAAAACACAGAGGAAGCAGTATGAAGAGCTGAAAGAAAGCAGCAGAAGAGCTCAACAGAAATTACAGGAGATCCGGGCGGAAAAGGAAAGAATAACAGCGGTTGTAAAAAACTTTGAGGAGCAGAAAAAAGAAATCGGAGAAGTAGATGAGGATGCGCTCAGAGAGCAGTACAGCCGTTTTAGGGAAGAGAAAACACAGCTTTCGGAAAAACGAAAAGCACTTTTTTCTGTTCAGAAGGGAAATGAGGAAATATATCATAAAGTGCAGGTACGTCAGACGGAAATGACTGCGGCGGAAAAAGAATATGTCTGGATGAAAAATCTTTCGGATACCGCAAACGGAAAACTGAACAGAAAGGCAAAGATCGAGCTGGAAACTTATATCCAGATGGCATATTTTGACCGGATCTTAAGAAGGGCTAATCTCCGTCTTCTGACCATGAGCAGCGGGCAGTATGAACTGAAGCGGCAGGAACAAAGTGAAAACAGGAAAGAGAAAGCCGGATTGGACCTGAATGTAATCGATCACTACAACGGCACGGAACGAAGTGTGAAAACGCTGTCTGGCGGGGAATCCTTCCAGGCATCTCTGTCCCTTGCACTGGGCCTGTCTGATGAGATCCAGGCCTGCGCAGGGGGAATCCGGCTGGATTCCATGTTTGTAGATGAAGGATTCGGATCCTTGGATGAGGAATCCCTGGAACAGGCCCTGAAAGCCCTGACAAGTCTGGCCGACGGAAAACGTCTGGTAGGAATTATCTCACATGTGTCAGAATTGAAAGAGCGGATCGAAAATAAGATCATCGTTACCAAAAAATGCGGTGGGGATAGTGTGGGAAGTAGTATAAAAATTCAGTGAAAACGGCAGGAAATCTTCCGGTAATCATTGGGAGTCATACCGGTCTGCTGCTTGAAAATACGGCTGAAGTAACGAAAATTGGGATATCCTACCATGTGGGATATCTCATTTACGTGATAGGAAGAAGTTTTCAGCAATTCTTTCGCTTTCTGAATACGCAGATCGGTAAGAAGATCCGTGAAATTTTTGCCGGTTGTTTGTTTGATCAATCTGCTGATATAAGGAGTACTTCGGTTAAATTCATCGGCGATACTGTATAGGCTCAGAGGTTTTTCATAATTTGCACGGATATATTCGATCAGCTGACTGGTCAGGTAGTTGTTTTTATTAATTTTATCAGTATTCAGAAGACCTGCAATCTGAAACATCCAGTCCCGAAATATTTCAGTCTTTTTTTCCGGAAGTAAGGAGGTTGAAAAAAGCTCTTTCTGTGTTTTTGTGATCTGACGTACCGAATCTGACAGTTCCGTGGAAGTTGACTGAAAAAAAGAAAGAAAAAGAGTCATAAAACTATACATGAAACTGTTGAACTCATCAGGAGTTTGCCGGGTGAAAAACTGGGAGATCTCATCAAAATGCTTTTGAATCATTGTTTTGTCACCGGAAGACAGGGAATTGAGAAGAACCTGAAAATAGTTGGATTTTTCATACATGACAGCAACGGGGTTGGTTTCCAGATCACGGTAGAGCATGACAAAATGACTGGAATTTTTCAGGGTGTTAAAAATTTCTACAGTCTGGCTTCGAAGCAGGGGAATTTCAGACAGATTCTCAGAGTGACTGCTGATGGCTGCGGACATGATAACGTGATTCTTTTTCAGTTCCCCGTGTATGAAATTAGTTATTTTTGTAAGTTGTTTTTCATCAATGTCCGGACATAAGGAATACAAAGCGTTTCCATAAGAAAAAATAAGAGCTCCCGGAATCTGTTCCTGAAGATAATGTTCGGCGATATGCGTAAAGTAATATTCTTTTTCCAGATCTTTTGAAATTGTTGTAGAACATTTGCAGTATAAAAGGTAATAGCTTTTAATATGATCCAGGCGGAGCATGGTGACTTCTTCATGAAAAGAAGAAGAAAGGGAAGTGGTGTTCCTGAAAAGCAATCGTTCAAAAAAATCTTTTTGAAGATTTCTGATATTTTCTTTTAGATAGGATTCATATTTTTTGCGCATGATCGCCTGATTTTTCCGTTCTGTGATAGTATGTATAGCTTTCAATACGGATTCTTTCAGGACGTTTTCGTCTACTGGTTTTAGGATATAATCGAAAACATGGTTTTTAATCGCTGTCTGTGCATACTTGAAATCAGAAAAACCGGTAATCAGTATTACGATCTTATCTGGAAAATTATTATGCACGAAAGAAGAAATATACAGGCCGTCTTTTCCAGGCATACGGATATCCGTAAGAATGATATCTGGTTGCCGGGAGGATATGATCTCCAGTGCTTTTGCTGCATTGTCAGAAGTAAAAATATTCTCTTTTTCTGTAAAAATCTGTGAAATATACATTTTAAGTTTTTCCAGGATGATCTTTTCATCATCAACGATCAGAATTTTCATTTTGTCAGGTCCTCCCTTTGATGTATTTGTGGAATACGGATCGTAACACATACAGAAGTACGGTCTTCCATATTTTCAAGAAGCAGTCCATAGGAATTTCCGAATTGGGACCGTAGCCGCATCTGAATATTTATAAGGCCAATGCTTTTCTGGTCAGAAAAAGAAGTTTGTGACACAGAGTGAATCTTTTCAATTACCTGGTGAGAAAACAGGGGGCCGGTGTTATAGACTTTGATCAGCACATCGTCTTTAAAAGTAAATAACTGAATAGAAAGAAAACCATTTTCCACAGATTCACTGATACCATGTATGATAGCGTTTTCAACGACCGGCTGTATGATCAGTTTTGGGATATACAGATCTTCCATGGAATCGTTGCATTCGATCAGAAAAAGAAGCCGATCCTGGAAACGCATTTTCTGAATATCCAAATATTCTCTTACGTAATTTAGATCTTCTGAAATAGGAAGAAGATCAGGGCCTTTGATGCTCATTCGCATGATATCAGCCAGTTTTGGAACGATATCTGTAATCTGCGCTGTTTTTTCAAGAGATGCCAGGCTTGAGATACAGTCCAGGGTATTGTAAAGAAAATGTGGGTTGATCTGTGCCTGAAGCGTTTTCAGCTCTGCGTTTTTCAGAAGAATCTGCTGTTCTGTGATTTTCTTTCCGGATTCCTGAAGGCGCAGGAGCATATGGTTGTATTCCTTTGTCAGCTCAGAAAATTCGTTGCTGGAAACTGTGTGGATCAGGGCGGTTTCATCGGCAACAGAAGTTTGTTTTAATTTGGTGATAAAAACCTGAAATTCCTGGGATATGGTTCTTGAAATCTGAATAACGGCGAAAACCAGTATCAAGAGAAAAAATATGGAAATAACCAGTAGCTGACGCCATACACGATTGATCGAATGAAATGCGCCGGTTGTGTTGAGAAGCCCTCCGATTTGCAGGAAATCGTTTACAGAATAGCGGATGGCATAAAAATTATTGTTCCCCCTGTGGGAGTGATAATTCATATTCATGCTGGCTGTGACGGATGGGGCGTAGGGGGAAGTTGTATATACCAGGTCACTATTTTGAAAAAGGGAATAATAACTATATTCGGAATCCTGATGTTCCGTGATCATATCCACCATAAACCGGATATTGATCTCAGTCAGTAAAATACCGATCTTTTTTTCCGGCTTCTGGATATCAAAAATATTTTTGGCAGCAGTGATGGTATAAGGTTCCTTTGGAGAATAGTAATAACAGAGGGTTCCCTTTGGTTGTTTTAGATACTCACTGAGCTGCTCCAGTTTTTGTTCCTGTTGTTCCAGGGTGGAATTATAAATAGTCTGATTGGAAATAATCCCATTATCGGTCAGAACAATATAAACCCGTTGAATTTTAGACTGAGCACCTAAAAGATATGTGGAGAAAAGGGTGTTACACTGGGACTGAACTTCTTCCGGACTGAGCTTTTTGTCTGCATAGGAATGGATCAGAGACTGAATTTCTGTTCCGTAAAGCAGCAGATCAATGTTGGAGTTCAGTGAGGAAAAATAACTGGCTGTATTTTTGGCGATAGACAGAGTATTCTTTTCATGTTCCAGAAGAATATTGTTACGGGATTCTTTTACATAAATCATATAAAAAGAAGATAACAAAATGATATAACTGAGGATCACAACTGGAAGAACGATGACAAGAATTCGAAATTTTATAGAGTGTTCTTTAAATTTTGCAGTAATAGAAAACAATTCTTACCCCTCCTTTTGGCATTATTATATAATGATGAGCAAAAAAAACCAATACATATTATGAAAAGTGACACATAATGTCAAGAAGTGTGCACTGTTTTGATATTAAAAATTATAATATAATGAGTTCATCAAAAAAGAACGGAGGGTTTACAAATGAAGAGAAGAAAGGTGACAGCGTGCGCAATGGCAGCGCTCATGGCAATGGGGCTTGTTGGAACAGTGATGCCGGTTTACGCAAAAAGTAATCTGAAAAATGCAGACGATGTAGTTGAGGTCAAGATGGCAGTGTGGACTTCCGGAGCTGCGGATATTTACAATAAGGCAGCGGAAGGGTTTAATCAGACTCATGATAATATAAAATTATCTGTGGAGATGCAGTCCGGAGATTATAACCAGTATCTTGGAGCAAAGACAGCGGCAAAAGATCTGCCGGATCTTTTTGAAGTAAGTTCTTATTCCCAGGTATATGATTTTGCACAGAACGGGCTGCTGGCAGACGTAAGCGATCATGAGTTTGTGGACAAACTTTATGACAATGCAAAAGAAGCAGTTACTTATGATGGCAAAGTGTGGGGATTTCCACAGATGTATGAATGGTGGGGTGTACTTTATAATAAAGATCTTTTTAAAAAAGCAGGAATTGAAAAAGTGCCGGAAACTTTTGATGAGATGAAAGCAGTCTGTGAAAAACTTCAGGCTGCGAATATTACACCATTTACCGCTATTTATAAAGATAACTGGACAGTAAGTCAGGAATTCTGCTCCTTGTTCGGAGGAGTACTTGGTGGAAAAGATAAGATCGACAGCTGGCTGGATTCCATGAATAAGGGAGAAGGAAGCTTTAAGGTGGATGGCGTAGACAGAGTCTTTGATTTTATGGATCTTATGAAAGAAAATTCCGGACAGAATTATATGGATTCGGATGCGGCCACAGGATTTTATGCATTTGCAAACCAGGAGGCAGCAATGATCTTTCTTTCAGATGCGGCAACGATTTCTGTAGGAAGTGTAACACAGGATCTTCCCATCGGATTTTTTGCAGTTCCAGTAAGTGACAACGCAGATGATGCAGAAGTTGTGGCATGTGCAACAGATGCGATCGTGGCCAACGCAAACGGGGAACACTTGGATGAAGCCCTGGAGGTGCTTGATTATATCGGAGATGGTGGGGACTGGCTGAAAACAGTGACCAACAGCTACGGCGGCTTTATGGCTTGCATGGACATTGAAGCAGATGATGAAATTGCAAGTAAGGATTATTATAAAGATCTGAAAGCGTATATGGATGCAGGAAAGGTTAGAAGTACTTTGTGGAATCAGCTTCCAAGCGGAGCAAGCGATGTTCTGGGCGATGATGTCCAGGGGTATTTTGCAGGAATAACCGATGAAGATCAGACACTGGATGCGCTTGATGAAGGATTTAAAAAGCTTGCAGAAGAATAAACACACAGGAAAACAGGCGGACTTTTAAAAGTCCGCCTGCTATATACGGGGGTAGGAAACATGTCGGACATTTTATACAGAAAACAGAAAAAATATTATTTCCTTCTTGTGCTGCCGGCACTGTGTATTTATACCTTTGCGCTGGCAGGACCGTTAATTTTTGGAACGATCCCGAATTCATTTTTCAGTTGGAATCTGATCAAAGGAACGCATAACTGGATCGGAATAAAAAACTTTGTCGATTTGGTTCATGATAGAGATTTTATACAATCCATGTTTTTGACGTTTAAACTTGCAGTGGTTACGATTGTTCTGACCAATGTACTGGCTTTTTTTATAGCTCTGGCGTTGAATACACATATTTTCGGTAAGCCAGTGATCCGGGCGTTCTTTTTTATTCCGAATATTATCAGTGGAGTTATGATCGCCTTGGCGTGGACATTTATTTTTCAGAAAGTAACACCAATAATTGGAGAACTCTTACATTCGGAAGCAGTAAAAAGTTTCAGCTGGTTCGGGAGTTCGACAGCAGCATTTGCGGCGGTATCAGTAGTTACCGTGTGGCAGGGTCTGGGATTTTTGATGATCCTTTACATCACAGGTTTGCAGTCGATTCCTCTTGATGTGATGGAAGCGGCATGCATTGACGGATGTGTGGGCCTGAATCGTATTATAAAAATCCAGCTTCCGCTTCTGATGCCAACGATTACGATCAATCTGTTTGTATCTATTGCAAATGCATTTAAAGCATTTGATATTAACTACGCTTTAACAGGCGGCGGACCTTCAAAAACAACACAGACGATTGCCATGAATATTTATGATGATGCATTTGGAACTTTTAATATGGGGTATGGCTGTGCGAAATCGGTGATCCTGTTTTTGATCATAGCAGCAATTTCCTTGATTCAGCTTAATATTACTAGAAAAAGAGAGGTGCAGTCATAATGACATGGAAAAAGAAAATTGCAGGTACCGCAGCAATGTTTATATTGGGCTTTATTTTTATTTTACCGGTATTGTGGATAGTTATGAATTCAATTAAAACAAGTCCGGAAATTGCGGCTGATTTTCTGGCATTACCAAAATTCTTATATCTTGATAATTTTAAAAATGCCATGGAAAGCATGAATTTTTTAGTTGCATTAAAAAATTCTGTTGTGATTACTTTGGGAGCCATGTTGGGCGGGCTGTTTGTATCGTTTGCCGGCGCTTTCGGAATCTCACATCTTCGTGGGAAAATCTCACAGAATCTGTATCTGTATTTTGTTTTCGGACAGATCGTGCCGTTTCATGCAGTTATGATTCCCATTTCTGTACTTGCTACAAATACCAATCTTACCAATTCTCTTGGAGGAATTATCATTCTTGATATTGGATTTTTCTGTGCGTTTGGAATTCTGACATTTACGGGATTTTTGAAAAATGTACCTCGGGAGCTGGAAGAAGCAGCCGCGATAGATGGATGTGGAGTTTTTCGAATTATGACGCAGATCGTATTTCCACTTGTTAAACCAGCAACGGTCACGATTGGTGTATTGTTTTTTATGTGGTCCTGGAATGACTTTCTGCTTCCAAGTATTCTCATTGGAGACAGTGAACTGAGACCGTTGACGGTAAATCTTTTCATGTTCAGAAGTGCTACCAGCACACAGTGGAATCTGTTTATCGCAGGACTCACCTTGTGCATTATTCCCACAATTATCCTTTACATCTGTGCACAAAAATATATTACAAGCGGACTGACAATGGGAGCTGTAAAATAAAGGAGGAATGAAGATGCAGTTATTCAGGATCATTCCGTTGGAAAAAGATCTGTGGGCGATCAATGAAATAGATAAGACGGTTATGTATGTGATAAATGGAACAGAAAGAGCTCTTCTTCTGGATACGGGACTGGGACTTACCGATTTAAAAGAAGAAGTTTTGAAACTTTGTGGAGAAAAATCTCTGATTGTTGTAAATACTCATGCTCATGTGGATCATAATTCAGGAAATCATCAATTTGAAGAAGTATGTGTGGGAAGGTATGACGAACCTTTTTCCCATCAGATCGTAGACCAGGAGCTGAGAGAAATGTCTGAGCTCATGTTCTTTGAAATTCCTGAAAAAGAAGGATTCTCGTTTGAAATGTGGAATCCCGGACCGGCAAGAAAAATCTGTACAGTCAGGGATGGGGATATCTTTGATCTGGGAGATAAAAAGCTTAGAGTTCTGGAAGTTCCCAGTCATACCCTGGGTTGTATTGCATTGTTTGAGGAGAAGAAAGGATGGCTTTTTACAGGAGATATCATGCTCACCTGGGAAGTGTGGGGACATTTGAATCCTGGAAAAAGTCCGCTTGCCCCATCTGCTTCTTTGCGTGTGTACTATGAAAGCCTTTTAAAATTGAAGAAAATCAGAAAAAAAGTAAGCAGCGTTTTTCCTGCCCATGTCTGCGAAAAAGAAAAAGACTGTTATAAAAAGTATGCGTTATCTCCGGAAATTATAAATATATATTGTGACGGAATTGAGAAAATATTTTCAGGAGAACAGAAAGATGAACCTTATTTTCATATGGTCGAAAACGGAAGTGTTGTGAAATTTACAACAGGTGGTATTGTCTATCAGAAAGATAGGATGAATTAAATAGGAAAATATCGGCAAGTTGATTGATTATAGATTCCCTCAAAAAAAATCCCCTGTACGGTTCGGCGTTTGTACGTAGATCCGGCACAGGGGATTTTGGTGTTTATAAGATCAGACTTTCTGATATTCTTTCTTTTTCTCAGCCTTGGCCTCGCAGGTAAGCTCAATACCAAGCTTACGGAAGCTGATCACATCCACATCGGAAAGCATTACGGAAGTATGAACCTGGCATCCGCGGAGATTCGGGATCTGTTCCAGGGCAAGGCGTGCGGCATCGCTGGTTGTAGCACTCATGGAAAGGGCGATCAGGATCTCATCAATGTGAAGACGTGGATTTTTGCTTCCAAGATATTTGGTCTTCAGCTGCTGGATCGGATGGATGGCATCAGGGGAGATCACATGGAGATCGTGATCGACACCTGCCAGCTCTTTCAGGGCATTGAGAAGAAGAGCAGCGGATGCGCCGAGAAGATCGGAGGTTTTTCCGCATACAATCTTTCCGTCGGGAAGTTCCAGAGCGGCAGCAGGGCCATTGGTTGCTTTTTCCTTTTCGAGGGCAGCCGGAACAACCTTACGGTCAGTGATCTCTGCATGAGCCTGCTGGAGAAGAAGCTCGATCTTACGTACCTCATTCTCTGTGCCGGAGCCGGAAACCAGAGCGTTCATGCTCTTATAATAACGACGGATGATCTCCTGGCGGGAAGCCTCCTGGCATACTTCATCGTCAACGATGCAGTTACCTGCCATGTTGACACCCATATCTGTCGGAGATTTATAAGGGCAGCTGCCCATGATCTTCTCAAACATGGCCTGTACAACAGGGAAAACTTCTACGTCACGGTTATAGTTGACGGTAGTTTTGCCGTAAGCCTCCAGATGGAACGGGTCGATCATGTTGACATCGTTCAGATCTGCAGTGGCAGCCTCGTAGGCAAGGTTTACCGGATGTTTCAGAGGAATGTTCCAGATCGGGAAGGTCTCGAATTTTGCATAGCCGGCTTTTACTCCACGTTTGTATTCGTGGTAAAGCTGGGAAAGGCAGGTTGCCATCTTTCCACTTCCTGGTCCCGGGGCCGTGATCACGACCAGCGGTCTGGTAGTTTCAATATAATCATTCTTTCCATAACCTTCGTCACTTACAATGAAGGAAGTGTTGCTTGGATAGCCGGGGATCAGGTAAAGCTTGTAGACACGGATTCCCAGCTTCTCCAGACGTTTTTTGAAGAGATCGGCACTTTCCTGGCCGGAGTACTGTGTGATGCATACGCTTCCCACATACAGGCCACGGCTTGTAAACGCATCCATAAGGCGGAGAACGTCTTCGTCATAGGTGATCCCAAGATCGCCACGTACTTTATTCTTGTCAATGTCATTGGCGCTGATAACAATAACGATCTCCGCCTGATCAGAAATCTGCATCAGCATGCGGAGCTTGCTGTCCGGTTCAAAACCCGGAAGAACACGGGATGCATGGTAGTCGTCAAACAGTTTGCCGCCGAATTCAAGATAAAGCTTGTTGCCGAACTGACCGATTCTTTCACGGATGTGTTCTGACTGCATTTTCAGATATTTGTCATTATCAAAACCTATTTTCATTTGTCTGATTTCCTCTCCTATTTAATTTTCCAATTCACTGGGAACAGTATACTACAACTTTACGTTCACTGGCAATATCCAGTGCGGTGTTTTTTTGATGGTATTTTTGTAATCTCGCAGTTGATTTATATGGTTTTTCTCTTTATAATAAAGAAATGACAAGAGGAGGAAAAAAATGAATAATCAATTGAATAATGATCAGGACGGGAAGCGACCTGACAATAAAGATCCCAGGCAGGGATCAGGTAAAAATCATCAGTCGATCCTGGCTTTTCTGATATGCCTCCTGGTCACACTGGTGTGCTTCGCGTTGTTTACCAATATGCTGAAGGATAACAGCAGTGAGATATCCTATGATAAATTTATCGATATGGTGGATAAGGACCAGGTTAAAGAAGTAACGATCCAGTCCAGTACATTGACGATCGTACCCAAGAAAAAGAATTCCAAGTACGAGGATATGAGCTATTACACCACGAAGACCGAAGACAGCACAGCACTTACCAAGAGACTGGAAGGAAAGGGAATCAAGTTTGAGACCGATCCGCCGGATGTTTTTGGTGAGTTTGTTGCGATGATCCTGAGCGTGGTTCTGCCGACACTGCTTCTGTTCGGACTTCTGATGTTCTCCATGCGCCGCATGAACAAAGGCGGCGGGATCATGGGCATGGGCGTAGGCAAGAGCAAAGCCAAGGCCTATGTGCAGCAGGAAACGGGAGTTTCCTTTAAGGATGTGGCAGGTCAGGATGAAGCCAAGGAATCACTCCAGGAAGTTGTGGATTTTCTTCACAACCCCGGAAAATACACAGCCATCGGAGCCAAGCTGCCTAAGGGCGCACTTCTTGTAGGCCCTCCGGGAACCGGTAAGACATTACTTGCCAAGGCAGTTGCAGGTGAAGCGCAGGTGCCGTTCTTCTCTCTTTCCGGATCAGAATTTGTGGAGATGTTTGTGGGCGTGGGTGCCTCACGTGTCCGTGACCTTTTCGAGGAAGCCAAGAAGAATGCTCCGTGTATCGTATTTATCGATGAGATCGATGCCATTGGTAAAAGCCGTGATTCCCGCTATGGCGGCGGAAATGATGAGCGTGAGCAGACATTAAACCAGCTGCTTGCGGAGATGGATGGCTTTGATACATCCAAGGGACTTCTGATCCTTGCTGCAACCAACAGACCGGAGGTTCTTGATCCGGCTCTTCTCCGTCCGGGACGTTTTGACAGACGTGTGATCGTTGACAGACCGGATCTTAAAGGAAGGGTGGATATCCTGAAGGTACATGCCAAGAACGTGCTTCTGGATGACACCGTTGATTTTGAAGCTATTGCACTTGCAACTTCCGGTGCGGTAGGTTCTGATCTTGCTAATATGATCAATGAGGCTGCGATCCTTGCAGTCAAGAAGGGACGTAAAGCTGTATCACAGAAGGACCTGGAGGAATCCGTAGAGGTAGTCCTGGTGGGAAAAGAGAAGAAGGACCGTATCTTAAGCAAACAGGAACGTCGGATCGTATCCTACCATGAAGTCGGACACGCACTGGTAAATGCACTCCAGAAGGATGCGGAGCCTGTACAGAAGATCACCATTGTACCCCGTACCATGGGAGCCCTGGGTTACGTTATGCAGGTACCTGAGGAAGAAAAATATCTTAACACCAAGAAAGAACTGGAAGCTATGCTGGTAGGCTATCTTGGCGGACGTGCTGCAGAGGAGATCGTTTTTGACACAGTCACTACAGGTGCTGCCAATGATATCGAGCAGGCTACCAAGGTGGCCAGAGCCATGATCACACAGTATGGTATGTCTGAGAAGTTCGGACTGATGGGACTTGCTACACAGGAGAACCAGTATCTCAGCGGAAGAGCAGTTTTGAACTGTGGTGATGATACCGCAACAGAGATCGATCATGAGGTGATGAAGCTTCTCCACCATTCCTATGAGGAAGCCAAGAGGATCCTTGGAAGTCACAGAACAGAGATGGATAAGATCGCGGAATATCTGATCCGCAAGGAAACCATTACAGGTAAAGAGTTCATGAAGATCCTCCGTGCAGTTCAGCAGGGCCTGGATATCCCGGAGAATCTGGATGATCTGGTACTTTCCGAGGATGAAAAAGAAGTATCCGATAAACGGGGCATTGAACTGATTGCAGAAAATAACGAGGCAGCAAAAAATACAGAATCGGTTCCGCGCAGAACTGAGATATCCGGGCAGGAACTGACAGAGAATATGCAGGCACCGGAGAAAACAGAAGAATCTGTTCAGAAAACAGATAGCGATCATGCAGAAACAGAAGAAAAGCCGGGATCACAGGCATAAAACAGATCATCATAAAACCGGGAGAAATCCCGGTTTTATTGTTACTGCAATGGTAAAACAGGAGAATAAATTATGTTCATAATCGAGGAAGAATTAAAGAAACTGCCGGCAAAACCGGGTGTTTACATCATGCATGGCGAGAAAGACGAGATCATCTATGTGGGAAAAGCCATCAGTCTGAAGAATCGTGTGCGCCAGTATTTCCAGAGCAGTCGTAATAAAGGTGCCAAGATTGAACGGATGGTTACACATATTACCAGATTTGAGTACATTATTACGGACTCTGAGCTGGAAGCCCTTGTGCTGGAGTGTAATCTTATCAAGGAGCATCGTCCAAAATATAATACCATGCTCAAAGATGACAAGAGCTATCCGTTTATTAAGGTGACAGTTCATGAGCCATACCCGAGAGTGCTTTTTGCCAGGAGAATGAAAAAGGACAAGGCAAGATATTTTGGCCCCTATACAAGCGGCGGAGCAGTAAAGGACGTGATCGAACTGGTGCGGAAACTGTATCAGGTACGCTCCTGCAACCGCAGTCTTCCGAGAGATACCGGAAAGGACCGGCCCTGTCTGTACTATCATATGAAACAGTGCAAGGCACCCTGCCAGGGGTATATCAGCCAGGAAGAATATCGAAAGAATATCAATAAGGTGATCAAATTTCTGAATGGAGATTTTCAGGACGCCATTAGTGAACTGATGGAAAAAATGCAGAAAGCTTCGGAGGAAATGCGCTACGAAGATGCTATGGAATACCGGGATCTGATCAGCAGCATCCGGAAGATCGGGGAACGGCAGAAAATCACCGGCTACGGGCAGGAGGACAGGGACATCATTGCAGTAGCAATGGATGACAGTGAAGACCTCAGGGATCAGGATGCGGTTGTCCAGGTGTTTTTTATCCGGGATGGCAGGCTGATCGGCAGAGATCATTTTTATCTCCGTGTGGCAAAAGGCGATACAAAGGCGCAGGTCCTTTCAAGCTTTCTGAAACAGTTTTATGCGGGAACGCCATTTATCCCATCTGAGATCATGCTGCAGTGTGAGATCGAAGATGCAAATATCATAGAGGAGTGGCTGTCAGGAAGAAGAAAGCAGAAGGTACACATCCGGGTCCCGAAGAAGGGAACAAAGGAAAAGCTGGTAGAACTTGCCCTGGAAAATGCCCGTATGGTACTTGCCAAGGACAGAGAACGGATCAGGCGGGAGGAAGGACGAACCATCGGAGCTGTTCACGAGGTGGAAGAATGGCTGGGACTGAAAAATGTGGTGCGCATGGAAGCCTATGATATTTCAAATATCAGTGGCTTTGAGTCTGTGGGATCCATGGTAGTTTATGAAAAAGGTCGTCCCAAACGCAGTGATTACCGTAAGTTCAAGATCAAATGGGTACAGGGCCCCAACGATTATGCCAGCATGGAAGAAGTTCTGACCCGAAGGTTCACTCATGAGAGTAACGGCGAATTTGACAGCTTTGCAAGGCTTCCGGATCTGATCCTGATGGATGGTGGAAGAGGGCAGGTAAATATAGCTATGAAGGTGCTGAATGAGCTTGGGATAAGCATCCCGGTTTGCGGTATGGTCAAGGACGATCATCATCGGACGAGAGGCCTGTATTTCAACAATGTGGAGATCCCTATTGATACATCCGGCGAAGGCTTCCGCCTGATCACCAGGATCCAGGATGAAGCCCACCGGTTTGCCATTGAATACCATCGTTCCCTCAGGAGCAGGGAACAGGTCCATTCTATCCTGGATGATATCCCGGGGATCGGTGATACCAGGAGGAAAGCCCTTCTGCGTAAATTTAAATCTGTGGAAAATATCCGGGATGCATCGGAGGAAGAACTGGCACAGACAGAGAGCATGAATGCCAGAAGCGCCCGTCAGGTCTATGAATTTTTTCATAAATCCTGATGCTGCATTGCAGTTTCAGCAGTGATTGTGTATAATTGAAGATAAGGTGTCTCACGCCCCGGTAAAACGGCAGTGAGAATGCAAACTTTCAGCGAAAAGGAGACAAAAGTATGAAGGGTGTACAGTTGACAAAGATGGTACAGGAACTGGAGCTTAATAATCTGACTCCGGAGATCGACCTGTCAGGCATCGTGATCAAGACTGCGGAGATCAACAGACCTGCGCTTCAGCTTACCGGATATCTGGAGCATTTTGCCAATGAACGAGTTCAGATCATCGGATATGTAGAGTATACGTATCTGATGCAGCTTAATGAGGAGGAGAGACGTTTTAAATATGAACGTTTCATTTCCAGCAAGATCCCATGTGTCATTTTCAGTACCATGACTCGTCCGTCTCAGGATATGATCGATCTGGCTGTTAAATATAATGTTCCGACATTCGTGACAGAAAGAACAACTTCCAGCTTTATGGCAGAGATCATCCGCTGGCTGGGCGTGCAGCTTGCACCATGTATTTCGATTCATGGTGTGCTGGTTGATGTTTACGGCGAGGGAATCCTGATCACAGGTGAGAGCGGTATCGGTAAGAGTGAGGCAGCCCTGGAGCTGATCAAGAGAGGCCATCGTCTTGTCAGTGATGATGTTGTTGAGATCCGTAAGGTCAGTGACGTAACACTGGTGGGATCTGCACCGGATATCACACGTCACTTTATCGAACTTCGTGGTATCGGTATCATCGATGTAAAAACACTGTTCGGTGTTGAGAGCGTTAAGGATACCCAGTCTATCGATCTTGTGATCAAGCTTGAGGAGTGGGACAGAGACAAGGAATACGATCGTCTTGGACTGCATGAGGAGTATACAGAGTACCTTGGAAATAAGGTGGTATGCCATTCTCTTCCGATCCGTCCGGGCCGTAACCTGGCGATCATCGTTGAGGCAGCGGCTGTCAACCACAGACAGAAGAAGATGGGATACAATGCGGCAGAGGCTCTGTACAAGCGTGTACAGGCAAATCTTGCGAAAAAAAGAGAAAATCCGGATGACGAAGAATAAGAGAGGGTAAGAAATGAGAACATATTGTTTTGGAATCGATGTAGGTGGAACAACTGTAAAATGCGGACTTTTCCGCACGGATGGTACTCTTGTTGAGAAATGGGAGATTCCCACCCGTAAAGAAAATAATGGAGATCAGATTCTTCCTGATGTGGCAGCAGCAGTAAATGCCAAGATGGAAGAAAAGGGTATCTCCAAAGAGGATGTGGAAGGCGTCGGAATCGGTGTTCCGGGACCGGTAAACTCCAAAGGAGAAGTAGCATGTGCAGTAAATCTCTACTGGGGATATAAGAATGTTGTTGGAGAGATGGAAGAACTTACAGGCCTTCATGCTGAAGCCGGAAATGACGCCAATGTAGCGGCATTGGGAGAAGCATGGAAGGGTGCTGCAGCAGGCTCCTCCGATGTGATAATGGTAACACTTGGAACAGGTGTAGGCGGTGGTATCATTGTTGACGGAAAGATCGTGACCGGACATCATGGTGCCGGCGGCGAGATCGGACATGCCAATGTGGATCATCATGAAACAGAAGCCTGCAACTGCGGAAACAGGGGCTGTCTGGAACAGTATGCTTCTGCGACCGGAATTGTCCGCATGGCAAAAAAAGAGCTTGCAGCTTCCAGTGAGAACAGTGTTCTCAGAGATGCCGGAGAGATTTCCGCAAAAGCAGTTCTGGACGCATTTAAGGAGAATGATCCGGTAGCTGTAGCAACCATGGAAAAGGTCGGAGAGCAGCTGGGTGGTGCTCTTGCCATTATTTGCTGTGTGACAGATCCGGAGACCATTGTTGTCGGCGGAGGAGTTTCCAAGGCCGGACAGCCGCTTATTGACTGTATCCGGAAATATTACAGAGAATATGCTTTTGAATCCTGCAAGGATACTCCTATCGTGATCGCGACACTTGGCAATGATGCAGGAATCTACGGTGCAGCCAAGATGGTACTTTAACCGAACCAGGGAAGTCCCCTGCTTCAATTGCGAAAAGCAATAAGCAGGGGGTGAGACTTGCCTGAACTGATAAACTGCGAGACAGTAAGAAGTTATTAAAAGTAAAAAAAGTGGTTTCCATAATTTCAGGAAACCACTTTTTTATATGGTGTTTATGAAAGATACGTATGCTGGAGGTCATTCATAATATTCTACCGGATCTTCGCCGGTGTCATCGCTGCCATCATCGCCACCGGTGTTGTCGTCTGTTCCGGAATTGTCAGTATCATCACCGGTATTCTCGGAACCGTCATCGGAACCGTCAGCGGAACCATCATCGGAATTGTCAGTACTGTCCGGAGCTGCGCTTGGAATCGCTTCAGCTGCTGCATCGGTATCGGCGTCCGTATCTTCGTTATAATAATAGTCCTCTTCATCGTAATCGCTGCTGCCGTAGAAATGCTGATCGCAGTATTCGGTGGGAAGACTGGAGATATCAAAATACTCTGTGATAGTCGGGCATCCGGATCTGGGAAGAAGACCGGTTTCTGCGCAGACACTGGCCTTTTCCACACTGGAAGGCATATCGAAATCTCTGTCCTCCAGGCCCTCGTGGATACGGGTCATAACCTTTTTCCAGAGGTTTTTGTGGAAGTTACGGGCATCTTCCGGAATTTTTTCGTTGTTGTCATAGCCGGACCATACTGCACAGGTGTAGTACGGTGTGTAGCCTACAAACCACAGGTCATTGTAGTCCTCTGTAGTACCTGTTTTTCCGGCTACAGTCATATTGTCCAGCTGGCAGGCGGTACCGGTACCTTTTTTTACAACGTCTTCCATGGCGCTTGTAAGAAGATAAGCAGTACTGTCTTTGATCACAGATCTGGAAACGGAGGAGTTCTCAATCAGAACATTTCCGTCATGATCAAGGATCTGTGTATAATAGATCGGTTTGATATAGTTTCCGCCATTGGCAATGGCTGCATATGCAGCACAAAGCTCCACGTTCTTGACACCTTTGGTGATACCGCCAAGAGCAGTAGCCAGGTTGGCGTCACTCCAGATATTTCCGTTGGCATCTTTATCTGCCTCAGTTCCGTGAGCCAGTGTGGTGAAACCGAAATCATCCAGATATTTAAGGCCGAGAGCCGGGGTAACCTGTTCCAGACATTTAACAGCTACAACATTGATGGAATTCTGGATCGCTTTACGGATGGTGGTCTCACCGCCATAGCTTCTTGAGGCATTGTTGACAGGAGATCCGTCTGGGTATTCGTAAGGCTCATCCATAAAGGTTGTAGCAAGTGTATCGCCTTTTTCGTTTAACGCCGGTGCATAGGTGGAAACAATCTTAAAGGTAGAACCAGGCTGTCTGGTCGTATCAGTGGCACGGTTCAGGGTCAGGCTGGCTGTTTTTTCGCCACGGCCTCCGATCAGGGCTTTTACGTAACCGCTATGCTGGTCAATGACAGTCATGGAAGACTGTGGCTGTGGCGCAAAGTTTACACGCTCAGATATTACGGTGCTTCCGTCTGCCAGGATGTTGGCCTTGTACTGATCCACATACTGCTGACCTTCCTCAGGAGAATCAAAGAGAAGATCAAATTCCGGATCCTGATCGCGGAAATACAGCTGCAGCATTTCTTTGCTGTAGTTGGTCTGTTTTCCATCCGGACCTTGTACAGTCAGTGCATAATCCAGTTCATACTGAACATTGGCCGGATAGTTATCAGGGTTCGCATATTCCTCATCAAGGATCTGCTGCATGTTGGAATCCAGGGTTGTCATGATCTTCAGACCACCGCTGTAAAGAAGATTGGTAGCCTGTGTCTTGGTATATCCTTTAATGTTCATCAGGTCGCTGATGACCTGATTGGTAACCTCATCTTCGAAATACGTGTAAACAGTACTTTCTTCTTCGGTGTTCTCAAGCTGTGCGGCCTGGATACGGGAATAAACGTCATCATTCAGTGCTGCATTATATTCATCCTGTGAGATGTAATTCTGATCCAGCATGTGATCCAGGACTTCCTTACGTCTCTTGGAGTTCGCTTTTGGATTGGTGATCGGATTGAATTTGGTAGGGTTCTGCGTGATGCCGGCAAGTGTGGCACATTCAGAAAGATTCAGATCCCATACGTCTTTGTTAAAGTATTTTTTGGAAGCGGCCTGTACACCGTAGGAACCTGCACCCAGGTTAATGGTATTCAGGTAATTCTCAAGAATCACATTTTTGTCATATTTTTTTTCAATCTGGACAGCAAGGTACTGCTCCTGGAACTTACGTGTGAAACGTTCCAGCTGTGTGGATTCGTTGGTCCAGTCAGTGAAAACATTATTCTTCAGAAGCTGCTGTGTGATGGTACTGGCACCCTCGGAAAAGTTACCGGTGGTGACCGCCTTCATTGCGGCACGTGCGATACCGCGGACATCAATACCGTTATGTTCATAAAAACGCTCATCCTCAATGGCTACCACTGCATGCTGCAGACTGACCGGGATCTGGTCCAGGGAGACCGGAAGACGGTTGGATGTAGGGGCTGAAAGCTGTCGGATCTGTGTTCCCTGGTCATCATACAGGAAGGTTGCATATCCGAGAGGTGAAATATCCACATCGTTGACGTCAGGTGCTCCGGCGATCACGCCCCGGAAGGAGCCGATACCAAGGCAGACAACCATGACGCAGACTGCGATCAGAGCTGTAAATAAAACCCGGATAAACGAAACATGCGCTCTTTTTTCCAGCATGGAAGTACGGGAGATCAGAGCATTCCGCTTCTTGGAAGTGGATCTTTTTCCGTAGTTCATAATATTCCTCCTTTATAATCCGTTTTATTATAACAAATATGGAAAGCCAAATAAAGCCTTAAAAAAAATTTCACAATTCATGATATCTTATACATTGTGCAATGAAGATAATTATTATACAATAAAGAAAACTCTGCCTGAAACAGAGGGTTTGGATACAGATAACGGAGGCGTAAACCATGCTGGAACATTATAAAACCATATACGAAGGTGGCGAAGGCGAACTTGTGGAAAAAAAATCCCGTTTTATCGCAACCGTCCGTCCTGTGGAAACTGAAGAAGAGGCCCTTGCCTTTATCGAAGAAATGAAAAAAAAATACTGGGATGCACGTCATAACTGCTATGTATATTCCGTAGGGATGAACCGGGAAGCCACCCGCTGCAGTGATGACGGAGAACCATCCGGAACAGCCGGAAGGCCTATGCTGGATGTGCTGCTGGGAGCTGGGATCTATAACGCAGCCATTGTGGTGACCAGATATTTTGGAGGTGTCCTTCTTGGGACAGGAGGGCTTGTGCGGGCATATTCCGGTGCAGTCCAGGCAGGACTGGCGGCAAGTACTGTCATTGAAAAGCATCATGGGATATCCCTTCAGGTGACGACGGATTATACAGGAATCGGAAAGATCCAGTATATCGCAGGAGAAAGAAGTCTGCCGATCCTGGATTCCGAATATACCGATAAGGTTGTCCTGAAACTTTTGGTGCCGGATGACCAGATCGAAGAGGTAAAGAAGACGATCACAGAGGGAACAAACGGAAGAGCCGGACTTGAGAAGGATGCAGAGCTGTATTTTGCAAAAGTAAACGGAGAAGTGAAGACCTTCGAAAAGTAAAAAAAAAGAGAATGTCGGTATAAAAATACCCCGGGAAGAGGTCAGATGATCTGCGTTACAGTCTGCTCTTCGCGGGGCTTTTTTATTTCAGAAAATTATGCCTGTCAGCATTTCTCCGGTTCCGGATAATCCACACCAAAGGTATCAACAGTCACGGAGCTGATCTTCTGCTCGTCAAGAGGACGGTCACTGTAGTCTGTGTCTGTCTCTGCGATAGCATTTACAACATCCATCCCCTCAATGATCTGACCGAATGCAGCATAGCTTCCGTCAAGATGCGGAGCAGCCTTGTGCATGATAAAGAACTGGCTACCGGCAGAGTTCGGATTCATGGCTCTTGCCATGGAGAGAACACCTGGTGTATGCTTCAGGTCGTTTTTGAAACGGTTCTGAGAGAACTCGCCCTTGATGCTGTATCCCGGGCCACCCATACCGGTTCCGTCCGGGCATCCGCCCTGGATCATAAAGCCGTTGATGACACGGTGGAAGATCAGGCCATCATAAAAGCCTTTTTTTACAAGGCTGATGAAGTTATTTACTGTGTTTGGGGCAACTTCCGGATATAATTCCGCTTTCATTACATCGCCATTATCCATTGTGATGGTAACGATAGGATTTGCCATAGTTTTCGCACTCCTTTTCAAAAAGTATTGTATTTCGCTGTTCGCTCTATTATAATATGCAAAGAATAATTGTGCAAGAAAAAGGTGGAAAATATGGTCATAGAAACGCATGATCCTGAGGAAACATTCGAGGTCGGAAGAACGATCGGAATGAATGCGAAACCGGGACAAATCTACACACTGACAGGCGATCTCGGAGTTGGAAAAACCGTGTTTACACAGGGAGTGGCAGCAGGTCTTGGAATTACAGAACCTGTAAACAGCCCTACATTTACCATTATCCAGGAATATGAAGACGGACGTCTGCCATTTTATCATTTTGATGTATATCGTATCGGGGATCTGGAAGAAATGGAAGAGATCGGATACGATGATTATTTTTTCGGGCAGGGAATCTGTCTTATCGAATGGGCGGAGCTCATTGAGGAGATCCTGCCGGAAAAAAGGATCGAAGTTACCATTGAAAAAGATCTTGAGAAGGGTTTTGAATACAGAAAGATCACCATTGAGGAGAGAGGAGAAAAGACAGAATGAGAGTTTTGGCACTGGACAGTTCCGGAATCGTGGCATCTGTAGCCGTTGTGGAGGACGATACACTGGTAGCGGAATATACAGTTAATTATAAGAAAACACATTCCCAGACTCTTCTTCCCATGCTGGATGAGATCGTGAAGATGACAGAGCTGGATCTGAAGACTATTGACGCTATTGCGGTAGCCAAGGGACCGGGCTCTTTCACCGGACTCCGTATTGGCTCTGCCACAGCCAAGGGACTTGGACTTGCCCTTGACAAACCACTGGTCGGGATTCCGACAGTGGAGGCACTGGCCTATAATCTTTATGATGTAAACGGGCTGATCTGTCCGATCATGGATGCCAGAAGAAAGCAGGTTTATACGGGAATCTACCGTTACGAGAATCACAGGCTCATGACGGTAAAGGATCAGATGGCAGTGGGAATCGAGGAGCTTCTTTCCATGCTGAATGATATGGGAGAAGCCGTAACATTCCTCGGAGACGGAGTCCCGGTATTTAAAAATACCATCGCAGATATGCTTACTGTACCGTTTTCTTTTGCACCGGCCCATCTTTCCAGACAGAGAGCAGGTGCTGTAGGTGCACTAGGTATCCTTTATTATAAAGAAGGCAGAACCGAGACAGCGGCTGAGCACAAACCGGATTATCTCCGCGTCTCACAGGCTGAGCGGGAGCGTGCCCAGAAATTGAAAAAAGGATCAGAAGGGGAAAACGCATGATCTTAAGAGAAATGCTTGTGGATGACCTGGATCAGGTTATGGAGATCGAAGAGGAGCTTTTTTCAGTCCCCTGGACAAAAGAGGGATTTCTGACATTTCTTATGAAAGAGAATGGGATGTTTCTTGTTGTGGAAGAAAAGGGCCGGATCCTGGGATATTGCGGTCTTCTTACGGTGCTGGATGAGGGGGATGTGACCAATGTGGCTGTCCGCAGAGACCGTCAGAGAGAGGGAATCGGAAATTTCCTTATGGAAAGCATGATCCGTCTGGCAGAAGAGCGTGGGATCACCATGATCCATCTGGAGGTCCGGGCAGGAAATGAGACTGCGATCCGGCTTTATGAACGTCAGGGATTTGTGCGGGATGGCCTGCGAAAGGGATACTATACAGACCCCACAGAGGATGCTGTTCTTATGACACGCACTGCAGTTTCTGAATAGGCTTACCCGGGAGAGGTACTTGTCTGTACGGGATAAGTATGCTAAACTTTGCCACAGAACAGGAAAAGAGGAAAAATATGTTAGATGTTTGTTTACTTGGCTGCGGAGGAATGATGCCGCTGCCACGCAGATGGCTTACTGCACTGATGACCCGTTATAACGGCAGCAGTCTGATGATCGATTGCGGGGAAGGCACCCAGGTGGCCATTAAAGAAAAGGGCTGGAGCTTCAAGCCTATTGATGTGATCTGTTTTACCCATTATCATGGGGATCATATCAGCGGACTTCCGGGACTCCTTCTGACTATGGGAAATGCAGACCGCACAGAACCGCTGACTCTGGTAGGCCCAAGAGGACTGGAACGTGTGGTAAGCGCACTTCGTGTGATCGCACCGGAGCTGCCCTTTGAAATTAAATTTATCGAGATCACGAAACCGGAGGAAGTTCTGGAACTGAATGGTTACCGGATCACTGCATTTCGGGTGAACCATAATGTTACATGCTATGGATATACCCTTGAGATCCTGCGTCAGGGAAAATTTTCTCCTGACAGTGCCAGAGAGCATGAGATCCCGTTGAAATTCTGGAATCCGCTGCAGAAGGGACAGACCGTTGAGGATGAAGGAAGGATCTACACACCGGATATGGTGCTTGGTCCGCCGAGAAAAGGGATCAAGCTTACCTATACCACAGATACCAGACCGACAGAGTCTATTTTACGTAATGCAAAAGACTCCGATCTTTTTATCTGTGAGGGAATGTACGGTGAAGATGACAAGATCGAAAAGGCAAAAGGCTACAAACACATGACGTTTCGTGAAGCGGCTACTCTTGCCCGTGATGCGGAAGTGGGGGAAATGTGGCTGACCCATTACAGCCCTTCTCTGGTACGTCCGGATGATTACATGGATACAGTACGTGAGATCTTTCCGAAGGCATGGCCGGGAAAAGACGGGAAGAGTGTGGAACTGAATTTTGAAGAGGACTGAAAAAAATGAAAGATACATTAATTCTTGGTATTGAGAGCTCCTGTGATGAAACGGCAGCCTCCGTTGTAAAAAACGGAAGGACTGTCTTATCAAATGTGATTTCTTCACAGATCGAGATCCATAAACTGTATGGAGGTGTTGTACCGGAGATCGCCTCCAGAAATCATATAGAAAGGATCAATCAGGTCATCCAGGAAGCACTGGACGAGGCAAACGTCACTCTGGATGATATTGATGCTATCGGTGTAACCTATGGACCGGGGCTTGTCGGTGCACTTCTTGTAGGTGTGGCAGAAGCCAAGGCTATTGCCTATGCAAGAAACCTGCCGCTGGTAGGCGTGCATCATATAGAAGGCCATGTTTCTGCCAACTATATTGAGCATCCGGATCTGGAACCGCCGTTTCTCTGTGCCATTGTATCCGGTGGACACACCCATCTTGTTATTGTGAAGGATTACGGTCAGTTTGAGATCCTGGGCCGAACCAGAGACGATGCGGCAGGAGAGGCATTTGATAAGGTTGCACGTGCCATTGGGCTCGGATATCCAGGAGGTCCGAAGATCGACAGGCTGGCAAAGGAAGGAAATCCGGATGCTATTGAGTTTCCACGTGCAAAAATCGGTGAAAATCCATATGATTTCAGCTTCAGCGGCGTGAAGTCCGCAGTTCTTAATTATTTAAACGGGGCAAAAATGAAAGGTGAGGAAGTAAACCGTGCAGATATCGCGGCATCCTTCCAGAAGGCGGTTGTTGATGTACTGGTAGAGCATACCATGCAGGCAGCAGCTGATTTTGGCATGAAAAAGGTTGCCATTGCAGGAGGTGTTGCTTCCAACGGAGCACTTCGCACTGCTATGGAAAAAGCATGTACAGAACGTGGATACAAATTTTACCGTCCGTCACCGATCTTCTGTACGGATAACGCAGCGATGATCGGAGTGGCAGCTTACTATGAATATATCAGGGGAACACGCCACAGCTGGGATCTGAATGCGGTTCCGAACCTGAAGCTTGGCGAAAGATAAAAGAATCCGGGGTAATTGATCATGGGAGAATGCAGAAATACAGCTATTGTCCTGGCAGCAGGCCAGGGAAAGAGAATGCACAGTAAAATACAGAAGCAGTTTATGGAGCTTGACGGGATGCCGGTGCTCTGTTATTCTCTGCGCTGTTTTCAGGAAAGTCCGTTGATCAGGGATGTGATCCTGGTAACAGGGGAAGAGTATGTTTCCTGGTGCAGAGAAGAAATCGTGAAAAAATATGGTTTTACAAAGGTTTCTGCTGTAGTATCCGGCGGAAAAGAACGGTACGATTCCGTTTATGAAGGACTTTGTGCGTGTAAAGACACAGAGTATGTACTGATCCATGACGGTGCCAGACCGTTTATTGATCATGGGATCATTGAAAGAGGACTTATGGCAGCAGAACAGACAGGTGCCAGTGTTACAGGCATGCCTTCCAAGGATACAGTTAAGATCGCAGATGAGGATGGGAATGTCAGTGAAACTCCGGATCGCAGCAGTGTATGGATCGTCCAGACTCCGCAGATCTTTCAGTACTCGCTGATTTATGACGCATATACCAGTATTCGGCAGAAGGAAATGACCGGAATCACAGATGATGCCATGGTAGCAGAACATGAGACAGGGGTGAAAATCCGCTTTTCAGAAGGTTCTTATCGCAATATCAAGATCACAACGCCGGAAGATCTGGTGGTTGCGGAGGCATTTTTGAAGGAAAACAGAGAGTAGAACCGGGTGAAAATCCCAGTAAATATGGACATATAGCAGAAATTGAAGCTATATGTCCAATTTTTTGAAAAAAATATCAAATTTGTTATTGACAGGGGGGATATTTGATGATAGAATACAACATGCGCTGACAAAACAGCACAAAAAATGTTGAAAAACATTATATGGAGAGATATCGAAGTGGTCATAACGAGGCGGTCTTGAAAACCGTTTGTCCGCAAGGGCGCGTGGGTTCGAATCCCACCCTCTCCGCTGCAGACGAGTTTTAGTGATTTGCCTGCGAATATAAATTGAATATGAAACAAGATTCAACCAAGCAGAAGTACCCAAGAGGTTGAAGGGGCTCCCCTGGAAAGGGAGTAGGTCGTTAGTAGCGGCGCGAGGGTTCAAATCCCTCCTTCTGCGGTCGGAAGCAATGCTTCCATCGTACCTTTAAAATTGAAGACTGAATAATACACAAACCCTGAAAATTCTAAAAACAAAAGGTCTGGTTTAGGCCTTTGGATTTGAGAAAATTCAGAACAAAACCAAGTAATGAAGGTTAAAGATAACTAGCCAAGCTAAGTAGTCTGAAACCTGGAATCAACTTTTAAACATGAGAGTTTGATCCTGGCTCAGGATGAACGCTGGCGGCGTGCCTAACACATGCAAGTCGAACGAAGCAATTGAAGGAAGTTTTCGGATGGAATTCGATTGACTGAGTGGCGGACGGGTGAGTAACGCGTGGATAACCTGCCTCACACTGGGGGATAACAGTTAGAAATGACTGCTAATACCGCATAAGCGCACAGTACCGCATGGTACGGTGTGAAAAACTCCGGTGGTGTGAGATGGATCCGCGTCTGATTAGCCAGTTGGCGGGGTAACGGCCCACCAAAGCGACGATCAGTAGCCGACCTGAGAGGGTGACCGGCCACATTGGGACTGAGACACGGCCCAAACTCCTACGGGAGGCAGCAGTGGGGAATATTGCACAATGGGGGAAACCCTGATGCAGCGACGCCGCGTGAAGGAAGAAGTATCTCGGTATGTAAACTTCTATCAGCAGGGAAGAAAATGACGGTACCTGACTAAGAAGCCCCGGCTAACTACGTGCCAGCAGCCGCGGTAATACGTAGGGGGCAAGCGTTATCCGGATTTACTGGGTGTAAAGGGAGCGTAGACGGCGAAGCAAGTCTGAAGTGAAAACCCAGGGCTCAACCCTGGGACTGCTTTGGAAACTGTTTTGCTAGAGTGTCGGAGAGGTAAGTGGAATTCCTAGTGTAGCGGTGAAATGCGTAGATATTAGGAGGAACACCAGTGGCGAAGGCGGCTTACTGGACGGTAACTGACGTTGAGGCTCGAAAGCGTGGGGAGCAAACAGGATTAGATACCCTGGTAGTCCACGCCGTAAACG